>OBEQ010031451.1_pt1 | contig 16300 bp, 11 predicted proteins | sample 1670901 | NCBI WGS metagenome assembly OBEQ01 (sample SAMEA104232315, study PRJEB22302) | groundwater metagenome | biome: forest; feature: aquifer; material: groundwater | place: USA | collected 2011-08-07 | depth 5.4 m
AAACCCATTTTTCTTTGCGACCCTAGTGATTCGGATTCTTTTTTCCTCTGTAGGAGCCACAGCAGCGACCAGTCGCGGTTAGCAACCGTTCCTACAGGGTTTCCGGAGGCGCCCTTTAAGGATTGTTTGTCGATGGCGAAATGGCTAGAAGTCCGGCCCATGCGTATTCTTGTGACAGGAGGAGCTGGATTTATTGGTTCCCATATGGCTGACCGTCTTTTGGAATTAGGACACGAAGTGGTGGTTCTCGACGATTTTAACGATTATTATAATCCTGCCTTTAAACATCGGAACATTGCTTCTTCCCTCAAAAATCCGCGATTTAGATTAGTTGAAGGAAATGTGGCCAGCCGATCACAGGTGCGTGCTCTCTTTTCTGAAGTCAAACCTACGATGATTATTCATTTGGCAGCACGAGCAGGGGTTCGAGCGTCATTGAAAGATCCCTTTTTATATCAGCAGGTCAATGTGGAAGGAACATTGAACATCCTCGAAAACGCCCGGGAATTTGGAATTAAAAAAATTACCTTTGGGTCGACTTCGTCTGTTTATGGATTGAACTCGAAAGTGCCATTTTCCGAAGACGACCCCGTTTTGAATACAGTTTCTCCTTATGCAGCAACAAAGTTAGCAGCGGAAGCGCTTTGTCGTGCTTATAGTCACCTCTATAAGATGGATATTGCGGTGCTACGTTTTTTTACGGTTTATGGGCCACGAGGAAGACCCGACATGGCAGTTTATCAGTTCACCGAAAAAATTTCGGCTGGCCAACCCATGGCGGTTTTTGGAGATGGTTCATCTTGTCGGGATTATACGTACATCGATGATATTGTTCAGGGTGTAATCGCGACGACGACCCAAGAATTTGGATTTGAGATTTTTAATTTAGGAGAGTCCGAAACCACGTCTTTAACCGATCTCATTAAATTGATTGAAAGAATCGTTGGGAAGAAAGCCAAAATAGAGAGACTGGGAGATCAACCAGGAGATGTCCCCCGAACATTTGCAGATATTACCAAATCCCAAAAGAGGCTGGGATACAATCCCAACGTAAAGATTGGGGAGGGGATTCGAAAGTTTGTTCAATGGTTTCGGGAGGAAAGAGAAAATAGAGATTCCTCGCTACGCTCGGAATGACAAATGAAGAATGACAAGTTCATCTAAGACCTCTCTTACCATTTAATACTTTCATTCGCGGTCCCCTAATCACGCTTTATCCTCCCTCAATTTCCCTTAATCACCCATTTTCTTATGAGTGCCGTCGTCGAACTTCTTCAAGAACTGATTCGAATTCCAAGCGTTAATCCTCAAGGAGAACCAGGGACATCCTGTACCGGCGAAGAGAAAATTGCTCAATTTGTTGGGAATTATCTCAGTCATTTGGGAATGGAAGTCGAAATGCAATTTGTCGAGAAGAGACGGCCTAATGTGATTGGTAAGCTCAAATCAAAAACTTCGCGCTATCACATTCTTCTTGGACCACATCTCGACACAGTAAGCGTGGTGGGGATGACAATCGATCCCTTTGCAGGGGTTGTGAAAGATAGAAAAGTTTGGGGGCGCGGAGCATCTGATACAAAAGGACCGATGGCCGCGATGCTGATGGCTCTGCGTAGGCTGGTAGCCGAGAAGCTCACACTTGAAAATACAGATATTTGGTTTGTGGGTCTCATGGGAGAGGAGAGCGGCAACGATGGGATTGCGTATTTGTTAAATTCTGATTTTTTTGGGGAAAAAGGGATCAAACCCAATTTTGGAATTGCTGGTGAGCCAACAGATTTAAAGATTGTTCATCGCCATAAAGGTGCGTTGTGGTTCCGGATTCGGGCACGCGGCAAATCGTGTCATGCAGCTCGCCCCGATCTTGGGGAGAATGCTATTTTAAAGATCCGTCGGGCTATCGATTTTGTGGCTCATGAGTTACCTGAAGCCTATGCCCATCTTAAAGACGATGTGTTGGGACAACCAACATTTAGTGTCACGACCATTCATGGTGGGAGCAAGGTCAATATTATTCCGGATTTTTGTGAAGTGGAGGTAGACCATCGCTCGTTACCTCAAGAAGCTCACGAAGAAGTCTTAGGATGTGTGCGAAAGGCGCTTCCTGAATGTGAGGTTGAAATGGTTTCAGACCGTCCTGGATTGGATACTCCGGCCGATCATCCTTATATCCAGAAGTTGATAGGCGTGTTGCGTCGTCGAACATCGAACTCCGAACACCTTCGTGAGCAACGCCTTGAACATCGAACGTTTTTGACCGGTGCTCCTTGGTTTGCAGATTGTTCTTTGATGAGCAAAGAGGGAATTCCTTCGATTGCTTTTGGGCCTGGTTCGATTGACCAAGCTCATACGAAGGACGAGTTTATTGAAATTGTCGAATTAGAGAAGGGGGTCGACATTTTCTATAATTTTCTTGGGGGGTTGGAGTAGTGCCGTGAAAATTCTCCATGTCAATCACCGCGATCTGCGACATCCTCAAGCAGGTGGGCTCGAAATTGTGATCCATGAAATCAGTTGCCGATGGGTGAAGGCAGGACACGAAGTTTTTATTCTGTGTTCGGGATATCCTGGCTGCTTGAAGGAGGAAGTCCAAGATGGGATTCGTATCCACCGAATTGGTCGAGAGGAAATATTCAATTTTATTGCTGGATCATGGCTCATTCGTCATCGTTGGTTGAATGCTGATGTGGCGATTGAACATCTGGCAAAGGTTGCTTGTTTCCTTCCACTTTTCCCTTATCAGGGGTGTCTTCTGGCTCATGTGCCACATCTATTCGGGAAAGCCATTTTCGAAGAAGTTTCCTGGCCGCTTGGAGTTTACGTGTATGTGATGGAGCGGATGTTGCCTCTTATTTATGGCAAATGTCCCATTTGGGCCTTATCGCAGAGCACTGCAGATGAACTAGTAGAACGGGGCTTTCGCCGCGACCGAGTCGATGTTGTTTCCGGAGGGCTCAACCTAGCCTTTTTTAAGGGGGAACAACAGTCCTTAAAACATCCCGTTATTTTATATGTGGGACGGCTGAAGAAATATAAGGGTTTAATTCATCCACTTTTGAAGGCGTGGTCGAGTGTCTCGCGTCACCGGCCAGATGCTCGACTTCAGATTGTGGGAAAAGGCGACTATGAGAATGCCATTCGTGAGTATATTGCCAAAAATAATTTAGGGAACTCTGTAGAAATGCTTGGGTTTGTAAGTGAACAACAGAAACTCGTGTTATTAAGGTCAGCGTGGTTTTTAGTTTATCCATCTGTCAAAGAAGGGTGGGGATTACCGATCATAGAAGGGGGAGCGGTTGGGATTCCTACGGTGGCAAGCGACTCCCCTGGCTTGAGAGATGTCGTTCGCCATGAGGAAACAGGTTTATTGGTACCTCATGGAAATGTGGAAGCAATGGCCCGAGCGATGATACGTTTGATCGAGGATGAACCGCTCCGACGGTTTCTGGGAGATGCTGCAAAACGTTGGAGTTGTAATTTTGACTGGGATATGATGGCAAAGCGGGTTTTAGGATTTATTGACCGAAGATGTTCCCAGAGTGGATCGATCCCTAAAAGAGACTAACCCCGATATTTCATCATTAAGGAAAAGATAGCGCAATTTGCACCGGGACTTTCCCGGTTAATCTGATCGGGGTTGTCAATTTCTTGGAGCAAAAAATCATAAAAATAAGCTCGGCATGTTAAAACATTTCAAGTTTATGAATTATCCGGGCTAATATTTATGCTGTCTACAACTGTGATTATGCCTGCATATAATGAAGTAGGAAGAATTCGGGATGCGATTGTTCGTACCCATGGTGAGTTATGCAAAATCACTGAAGATTTTCAGATTGTTGCTGTGGATGATGGAAGTTCAGATGATACCGCTGCAGTTCTGGATCATACCGCTGCCGAATTAGATCGAATTACGGTTGTAAAACTCCCGGTGAATCGTGGAAAAGGCGAGGCCTTACGACAAGGGTTTCAACATGCAAGTGGAAAGCTGATTTTCTTCCTTGATGCAGATATGGATCTTCCTCCTGAACAGATAGGAGTTTTGTTGGATGCCATTCTTCAAGAAGGAGCAGATGTTGCCATTGGAAGTAAGCTACATCCGCAGTCGAAAGTGGATTACCCTGTTTATCGCAGGATCGTCAGCTTTATTTATTTTACCATCACGCGTATCTTGTTTGGTCTACCTGTGAGGGATACGCAGACTGGGCTTAAGGTTTTTCGACGGGAAGTGTTGGAACGCTGCATGCCACGAATGTTGGTCAAGGCTTTTGCTTATGATTTGGAGCTTTTGGTTATTGCGTATCATCTCGGTTATCGCATTGTCGAGGCGCCTGTAGTCATTGAACACCATGCTAAATATGGCTATATTCCATTACGAACTATGAAAACTACGGCGAATGATACGCTGGCGATTTTTTACCGTCTGTACATTTTAAAGTATTATGATGGTGAAGGGTAAGCAGCTTGTTAAAAGATAGGTAGGGTAAAACATAAATTTTGTTGCTCCGATTCAAGATTTCTCTGCTATCTTTCTTTGGATTAACCATGCTGTTTCCTCTTCACCATTCGGCACTTGAGTCAGAACGGCCACGTGACCATTGTGGGGTTTTTGGGGTTTTTGGTCATCCTGATGCAACGACGCTCACCTATTATGGTCTTTATGCCCTCCAGCATCGAGGGCAAGAGAGTGCTGGGATTGTTGCTTCGGATGGAGATGGCCAACGATTGCGGCGCCATGCGGGGATGGGACTTGTTTCGCAGGTGTTTAACGATTTTGTTCTCAAGGAACTTAGAGGAACCCGTGCGATTGGTCATGTCCGATATTCCACCACAGGTTCTAGCTCGCCCAAAAATGCTCAGCCAATCCTTGTGGACTGTTCCCGGGGACAAATTGCCATTGCGCACAATGGCAATTTGGTAAACGCCAATATTTTGAGAGACGAGCTCGAGGCTTATGGTTCCATTTTTCAGACCACGGTGGATAGCGAAATTATCCTTCATCTTATGGCTCAACCACGGCATGGAGATCGTGAAAATACTCTTCTTCATGCCCTTGGACGGATTCGTGGCGCTTATTCTCTCGTTATTATGGGCGAGAATGAAATGATTGGAGTACGAGATCCCCACGGATTTCGTCCGCTCAGCATTGGCAAACTTGATGGTACCTATGTTTTTAGCTCCGAAACATGTGCCTTTGATTTGATCCATGCCGAGTTTGTACGTGATGTAGAGCCTGGCGAGATCGTTATTCTCGATAAGAATGGGCTTCATTCTGTGAAGATGGATATTCCTAATGCCCGACGGGCATTGTGTGTGTTTGAGTATGTCTATTTTGCTCGGCCGGATAGTTTTTTGGAAGAACGTACCGTAGCCCATGTTCGAATGGAGTTAGGACGGCAACTAGCAAAAGAACATGGGGTAAATGCTGATGTGGTCGTTCCTGTTCCTGATTCAGGAAATTATTGTGCTTTGGGGTATTCCGAGGAGTCAAAAATTCCCATGAAATTTGCCTTTGTTCGTAATCACTATGTCGGACGGACTTTTTTGCAACCCACTCAACTCATTCGAGATTTTAATGTACGTGTAAAATTGAACCTGATTAAAGAAGCTGTGGAAGGGAAACGTGTGGTTGTTGTGGACGACTCGATTGTACGTGGAACCACCTCACGAGCACGTGTGATCACCTTGCGCGAAGCGGGAGCTAAGGAGGTTCATGTACGAGTTAGTTGTCCACCGCATCGTCATGCATGCCATTATGGAATTGATTTCCCGACTACCAAAGAATTAATTGCCAATGAGCATACCATGGGAGAGATCAAAACCTATTTGGGAGCGGATTCTATTGGATATCTCAGTTTGGAAGGCATGATTCGAGCGACAGGACATCCAGCTTCAAAATTTTGTACAGCATGTTATACGGGAGATTATCCAGTGCCATTTGAAAGCGACCTAGATAAATTCATTATGGAGAAAAAACGAGTCTATCATCAGCCTCTTGCAGCTGATGTGATCGAAGATACCCAACAAAAACTCCTCTAACAAATGCAGAACACGGAATTGGGAATCAGAGGGAAGAAAATGTGGAATGTGGAATAGGCTTGATTCTGAATTGTGAATTCTGTCTTTCCGATGGATTCTTACGCAAAATCGGGTGTTAACCTTCAGCTAGCTCATCGAGTTAAGGCTAGTCTGCCGTCCCTTTTACGTCGCGCAACTCGCCCGGAAGTGTTGGGAAAAATCGGGGCGTTCGGTGGCTTATTTCGGGCCCGATTCCGTAATTATCGAGAGCCTATTTTGGTTGCGAGCATGGATGGGGTAGGGACCAAGCTGCGTGTGGCTATCGAAATGAGGCAGCACAATACGGTGGGACACGATTTGGTGAATCATTGTTGTAATGACATTACAGTGATGGGCGCGGAACCGCTTTTCTTCCTCGATTATCTAGGGATGGGTAAACTGCAAAAACGAGTCTTCGAAGAAGTAGTTTCGGGTTTTGCCGATGGTTGTGCGAAAGCAGGTGTAGCACTTCTGGGAGGTGAAACCGCCCAAATGCCGGGATTTTACGCAAAAGGAGATTATGATTTAGCTGGGACAATGGTAGGTGTTGTGGACCGGCCGCGAATTCTCGATGGTTCTCGGGTAAGGGTGGGAGATGTTGTGATCGGTTTAGCTTCCACTGGGTTGCATACAAATGGATATAGTCTGGCTCGAGAAATTCTTTTCAAACGTCTTAAGCTCAAGCTCACTTCGTGTCTACCTGAACTCGGAGGGGTTCCCCTTGGAAAAATATTACTAGAAGTGCATCGGAATTATTATCCCTTATTGGCGCGGCTTCAGCGGAAGAGTCTTTCCCTTCATGCGGCTGCCCATATCACAGGGGGTGGTTTTGAGGAGAATATCCCACGGGTTTTGCCTCGACATTGTGCGGTAGAGATTTGGCGCGGTACCTGGGCGATTCCTCCCATATTTACTTTCCTCCAGCGTGGAGGACAAATTTTGGAGAATGAAATGTATCGAGTTTTTAATATGGGAATTGGCATGGTGTTGATTGTTCCACAGGTTGCTACAAGACATGTTCGGGCGGAGGCAAGTCGAATGAAAATTGCTGCTTTTGAAATCGGTCGTGTGATTCGTGGAAAGTCTGCTGGTAGACTTAAGCTGGAATAATTGCTTTTTGATGATGCGGATGGCTCCAAAGGTTAAGTAGACCGCGCGCTTTGTGAAGAGTTTCTTCATATTCGAGGGTTGGATCAGAATCGGCGACAATTCCGCTTCCCACATGAAAACAGACTTGTCCTTGAACATGGGCGAGAGTGCGAATGAGAATGTTAAAATCGGAAATCCCATTAAAACCAAGGTATCCCAAAGTACCGGTGTAAATGCCGCGACGCCATGGTTCGAGTTCGTGGATAATTTCCATAGCTCTCAGTTTAGGTGTCCCTGTGATTGAACCACCGGGGAAACAAGCGGCAATCGTATCTAGGTGCGACACGTATGGACGCAATTGCGCTTCGACCGTTGAAACCAAATGATAAACTGTTTCATACTCTTCGCATCGAAAAAGTTCAGGGACAGAGACACTTCCATATTCTGCAACTTTGCCAAGATCGTTTCGTAGAAGGTCAGTGATCATCAGCAATTCTGCTTGGTCTTTGACAGAGCGAAGAAGAGCTTCCGCACGGCGCCAATCTTCCAAGGGATTTCCTGTGCGAAGACAAGTGCCCTTGATAGGACGAGTTTGGATATTCTTTTGGTCCATCTTTAAAAAGCGTTCAGGGGATGAACTCAAAATCTGACCTCTTCCAAAGTCCAAATAGGCGCTGAAAGGCGCTGGATTATTTTCTCGGAGGCGGAGGTAAAGATTCTGAGGCGATTCTGAAACAGTTCCAATAAAGGGATGGCTGAGATTTACTTGGTAAATATCGCCGCGCCGGATGTAATCCAAAGCTGTGCGGATGATTTGTTTGTGATCCGATTGGGAGTAAACCTGTTGGATATTTTCGGTTGAGAAGGTTTTGGATGGAAATAAAACAGTCTCTGATTGTAACTCATCTAAAAATTGATCCTGACGGAAAAGCGCTTGGGCCGTACTGACAATACCGCTTTCATCTAATCCACTCGAGATGAGCCAGCCTCGTTTTTCCAAATGATCAAATGCTAGCAACACATCATAAAACCCAAACCACAAATCTGGTGTGGGAAGAAGGAAAGAATGTGGAAGAGGCATTTTTTCGAGCCACCAACTTGTGTCATAGCTCAAAAATCCAATGGCTGCTCCAAGGGGGAGTCTGAGGGGGAGTCTGGGTTCCACGATTGTACCATCGAGATGAAAACGTGAAAGCATTGCATCTAACACTTCCCACGGGTTGCCTTCTGCCACGACGTGTCCTAATCCTGCAGTGATGATGGTCGTTTGATTGCCTTGCGATTGGATCACCAACCTTGGATCTGCCCCTAAAAATGAATAATGACCATGGTTGGGATGAGAACGAGCAGAGTCGAGGAACACCACATGTGGTAAATGGCGTAGTCGATGAAATGCATCCAGCGAGTTATCGTGGATTTCAGTTAGCATTTGCCCGTGATCGAGCAGAATTTTTGAATTAAAGGCGGAATTTCCTCAGGTTCCTCTACAATTTTGTAGAGATCCGGGTCGTGTTTGGAAATCAAACCATCTTTGAGCAGTTTATTTCGGATCCAATGGTCCATCCCTCTCCAATGCTTTTTGCCAACTAAGATCAGAGGGAATTGATCAATTCGATTCGTTTGGATGAGGGTAAGCGCCTCGAAAAATTCGTCAAGGGTTCCAAAGCCTCCAGGGAAAAGTACAAAGGCAGAGGCGTATTTTACAAAGCAAACTTTGCGACAGAAAAAGTAGTGAAAACGAATGGGATGTGTTTGGTAAGAATTGGGCTTTTGTTCGGTGGGAAGATCAATATTCAATCCAACAGAAATACCTCTGGCCTTTTTCGCTCCACGGTTTGCAGCTTCCATGATGCCAGGACCGCCTCCAGTGATAATCGAAAATTTTTGTTTCGCTAAAAGATAGGCTGTCCGCATAGCTTTCTTATAATAACCGTTGCTAGGTTGAGTATGTGCAGAACCAAAGATCGTGACTGCCTTTCCGATTTTGGACATGATTTCGAAGGCGTCCACAAACTCGGACATAATTCGAAAAATTCGCCACGTATCTTGGTTAGTAAAGTCGAGAATGCCACGGTCCATAAGGAAGATTATCGAATGGATTTTTGCCGTAGGGCATGATCTGCGAGAACCAATAACGTCATCGCTTCAACCATAGATACTGCCCGTGGCAACACACAAGGATCGTGACGCCCCATAGGGTTCAAGATGGTCGAACTTCCTTTGGAATCTACGGTTTGTTGTTTTTGCATGATGGTCGCAGTTGGTTTGAAGGCGACCCGGATGACAATATTTTCACCATTGCTAATTCCTCCTTGAACCCCGCCGGAGTAGTTGGTTTGAGTTCGCACACGTCCACCACGGATGATAAAGCGGTCGTTGTGCTCAGACCCTTTAAGCCGTGTGCCTGCAAATCCAGAACCAATCTCAAATCCCTTGCTTGCAGGTAAAGACATCAATCCTTTGGCAAGATTGGCTTCTAATTTGTCAAACACCGGATCGCCAAGTCCTGCAGGAACACCGCGTGCAACACATTCCACAATGCCACCCACCGAATTTCCTTCGCGGCGGATACGTTCCACAAGAGCAATCATCCGTTGTGCCACAGAAGAGTTAGGACAACGAATGGCGTTTGATTCTACCTGCTGAAAAGAAACTCGCGCAGGATTGATTTCAGCTTCGATATTTTGAACTCTTTTGACATAAGCAATGACTTCCACCCCCAATTTTTCATAAAGCCACTTGCGTGCAATCGCGCCAGCAGCCACACGGCCAATCGTTTCTCTTGCAGAAGAACGCCCGCCTCCCTGCCAGTTACGAATTCCATATTTGGCAAAGTAAGTGTAATCAGCATGGGAAGGACGAAACTTGGTTTTGATTTCAGAATAAGCCTCGGGGCGCGCGTCTTGATTACGCACCATCATAGCAATCGGGGTTCCTAGTGTGAGTCCTTGAAACACGCCGGAAAGAATTTCAACAGTATCCGCTTCTCGGCGCTGGGAAACAAGGCGACTTTGGCCGGGCCGGCGTCGATCCAAGTCGTGTTGGATATCGGCTTCAGAGATACGGAGGCGAGGTGGACAACCATCCACGATGACGCCTACAGCGCCTCCATGAGATTCGCCAAAGGTTGTCATCCGAAAAAGATGTCCAAAAGTGTTAGAGCTCATTTCAAAACCTTGTGGCACTCACAACGCGTATCCATTATTTATGCAACCATTAATGATTAACCCCATTTTTCAGTGCGCATTTGTTCGCGAGGAATTCCAAGTTCTTGAATCACCAATCGTTCGGTTGCTTCGACCAGTTCGTTGGGGCCGCATGCATAGAAAACGGTATTAGCCTGGTCCTGAATTTGTTTCTTGATCCAGGTGGAATCGATTCGTCCATGCCGTCCATTCCATGATCCAGTAAATCCATTTTTGGGTGTAGCACGCGTGCAAGTAACCTTGAATTGAAAGTTAGGATTTTTAGTGACAAGTTGAGTGAATTCGTCGTGGAAAATGATATCTTCAGGAACGCGCACGCTATAAAGGATGGTTCCTTTGGTCTCAGGACGTTTAGCATTACAGTAGCGGACAAAACCACGGAATGGAGTCACACCACTGCCTCCTGCAATACAGATGAGATTTTTGTGTGGATCGTCTGGTAAGACAAATCGACCCGCAGGGGGAAGGACCATAAGCTTCATACCTTCTCGAGCTAAATCATAAACCCGAGTTCCAAAATTTCCTGCTTTTTTAATCGTGATTTCAAAAAAACCGCGATCCAATTCGGAAGAGGAAAGGGAGTAGGCACGTTTGGTTTTGGGATCCTCTGGCAAATAGACAGTAATAAACTGTCCTGCCTTAAAAGAGTAATCGACTCCCGGAGGCCAGTCGATATGAAAGGTTTTGACGTCGGAAGTGTTCTGGATAATTTTTGAGACTATACATTCAGAGATCAGTTTAGGCATATCAAGGCCACTTCCATAGCAGTGATCCTAGAATTGATCAATATGAGAGATGGGAAATTGTTTGACCGGACCGAAAACTGTAGGGCAACCCCGAAAGTATTCGGGGTTGCCACCAAAGCCACTGATCTTAAAACTGGTGTTGAGCTCACCTTCTAAGATTGCTTTTTGGTGGTAAGTTCAACTATTAAACCCCAAAGAGAAGTTTTCTCATTTCCTCATCCCACCCCTTTCTATGCCTGATACCCAGCTGTTGAATATCGCCTTTTTTACCCCGCGGCTTTCGGAAGATTTGCGAAGGATTCTTCTTCAAGCAGATGGGAAAGATGTCTCGTTCCATCAAATCTTGCGAATGATTCGTGGGAGAGGTTTTCCATGCTTGCTTATCTTCCTGGTGTTACCGTTTTTGGTTCCTGTTCCTTTGCCTGGATTATCTGTCCCAATAGGTTTGGTGCTCATGTTGTTTGGAATCTGGATTGCGATAGGAAAGCGACCCTTTCTTCCACAATGGTTTCTCGAGCGTCACATTTCTTATCCAATACTGGAACGGATTCTCCTAAAAGCCATCCCTTTGATTACTTATATGGAAAAGTTGTTGCATCCACGGATGCATTTCTTCACGCGCTGGCGGGTTTTTCAACTTGTGAACGGTTTCGCAATTATGATTAACGGTGTAGCATTGATGCTTCCTCTTCCCATCCCATTTACCAATACCATACCTGCTATTGCGGTTGCACTTTTATCTGCGGGGGTAATGGAAAAGGATGGACTCTTTATTCTTCTTGGTTATTTCGTCACCCTGAGTGCATGGGGATATTTGTTGCTATTGAGTTGGATGGGTTACCACAGTTTTGAAGTGTTAAAACATAACTTTTAATGATCTACGAAAATTTTTACCTACCTTCGCTAGAAAGCCACCGTTCCGCAGCCGCGGGACGGGACGTAGGGGCAGGGCACACGCATTTGAGATTGCCGCGTCGGCCGCAAGCGGCCTCCTCGCAATAACATTATGTTTTTTCATTCCTGTCTGTCATTGCGAGGAGCGAAGCGACGAAGCAATCTCTAAATTTTCTTGCGAAGATTAAATGATTCACAAAACTGAATTCTATGGGATGGTTCTGAAGAAGCTCCACAAAATTTGAGATATGAAATGGACCCTGTTTGCTTCGAGGACGATCACGCAAAAGCTTTGTATCTCAATCGGTGCTGCAACATGTACCGTCATGATTTTGGCAGTGATGATCAGTTATAAAACTACTCGCGATGCTTTAGAAAAGCAGACCAATGCAGAAGCAGAAAGAGAAGTGCAAGCTGCCGCAAAACAAATCGATAGCGTTGTTTTACGGGTGGCCATGGGATCGCAGAGCATTGCTGCACGTCAGCAATCCATTGGTACGAATCCTGACTCTCAGACTATTCCATTTTTAGTAAACTTTCTTAAGAATATTCCCTCTGCGGAGGTGTATGGGATTTATACCGCTTTTGAGCACAAGCAGTGGACAGAGAAGGATTCTATGCCATGGGTTGATCGCAAAGGTTGGCCTCAAGCAACTAACCCTCGGTACGATTTTCATGATCCTCAACAAGATTGGTACAACGGTCCGAAAAGAACCGGAAAACTCTACATTACAGAACCTTATTTTGATAAAGGGGGATCTGATATCACGATGATCAGCGTAACGGTTCCTATTTTTGATACAGGAGGTGGGTTGATCGGAGTCGCAGGCTCCGATATGTCGCTAGAACAGATTCGATCCATCGTCAATAGCATTCGTTTGCGTCAACTCAACAAAATGGTCGATGTGGATTATGAGCCGGAAGAATTGTACCTCGTAAGTCGGCTCGGAAAAATCATTGTGCATCCGGATAAAAGTCTGATGCTGCGCCATGGGTTTGTAGGACAGAATATAAGTTATCTTCCTGAAGGAGCTTACGTTGTTCAAAGACCGAATGGCTTTGCACGGATTCGCAAGAAGAACCAATATTGGCGAGTTTATTGGGCGCAAGCGCCACTTACAGGTTGGAAAGTCGTGCTCAATGTCCCTGAGGCAGTTATCTTTGGGCCAGTGACGGCATTGACTCAACGGATGTTGATCGTTGGACTTTTTGCGTTAGGACTCATGATTACTTTGGTGATCATTGTTGCCCGACGAGTGACAGAACCTATAGCACGCTTGACGATCGCAGCTGAAAAAGTTGAAACAAGAGAATTTGATCCAGAATTTTTGGCCGGTTCTGCCAAACGTAGCGACGAATTGGGGCGTTTAGCCCGGACCTTTCAGAAAATGGAGCGAGAAATCCGGTCTCGCGAACAGCGGCTTGCCAATTGGAATCAAACTTTGGAGCGCACTGTAGAACAGCGTACCGCAGAATTAGCGCACGCTGTAAGTGATGCTCAACTTGCTCGTAAAGAGGCCGAAGCAGCCAATCGTTCCAAGAGTACTTTTTTAGCAAATATGAGCCATGAATTGCGTACCCCCATGAATGCCATCATCGGTTATAGTGAAATGTTAATTGAGGATGCTGAAGGATCTGGAAAAGAAGATTTTCTTGCAGATCTTAAGAAAATCCGCGCTGCTGGAAAGCATCTCCTTGCTCTCATCAACGACGTTTTGGATCTTTCTAAGATCGAGGCTGGAAAAATGGAGCTTTACCTCGAGACTTTTAATTTATCGGAGATGATCGAAGAAGTGGCGAGCACTATCCAACCATTGGTGGAGAAAAATGGCAATATTTTGAAGGTGGATTGTGCAAGGGATTTGGGTTCGATGCGGTCCGATCTTACAAAAGTTCGACAAGGGCTTTTTAATCTCCTCAGCAATGCATGTAAGTTTACAAAACAAGGAACAGTGACCCTACAAGTTCAGAAGGAAGAGATCGAAGGAAAAGGTTGGATTGTTTTCCGGGTAAGCGATACGGGAATCGGGCTCACTCCCGAACAAATCGGTAAGCTTTTCCAGGCCTTTTCCCAGGCTGATCCTTCCACGACCCGCCAATTTGGAGGAACGGGGCTGGGTCTTGCCATTACGAAAAAATTTTGCCGGATGATGGGAGGCGATGTCACGGTCGAGAGCGAACTTGGGAAAGGTTCAACGTTTACCATTCGCCTGCCGAGTCATGTTACATTTTCTAAAGAAGAAATGCCTTTGGAAAAAATGCCGGTGGAAAAGGGAAAGGCGATTGTGCAAGGAGATCAGACGGTATTAGTCATTGATGATGATCCAAATTCGCGAGATCTCATTTCGCGTTTTCTTGGCAAAGAGGGGATTCAAGTTAAAACAGCAGCTAATGGAAAAGAAGGACTGCAGTTGGCCCGTGAATTAAAACCCGCAGTGATTACCCTCGATGTCATCATGCCAGAAATGGATGGGTGGGCTGTCCTATCCGCTCTCAAGGAGGATCCCGAACTTCGTGAAATCCCTGTAATTATGTTGACCATGCTCGACCAAAAAGAAATGGGTTACGCTTTGGGAGTGAATGACTACTTAACCAAGCCAGTTGATCGGGGTCGTTTGCTTTCAATCCTCAAAAAATATCGAGATGGCAAAAAAATCCAAACGATCCTTGTGGTGGAAGATGACCCAGACACTCGTGAAATGATGTGCCAGATGTTACAGAAAGAGGGGTGTAACATAGCCAAGGCTGATAATGGACGGGTAGCTTTACAGCGTATGGGGGAAAAAACGCCCGACTTAATTCTTCTCGATCTGATGATGCCAGAAATGGACGGATTCACCTTTGTTGAAGAACTCCATAAGCAGAAGGAATGGAGTTCCATTCCTATCATCGTTATTACCGCTAAGGATATCACGGCGGAGGAACGCTCGCGGCTCAACGGATATGTTGAAAAAATTCTTCGGAAGGGATCTCTTCCCACGAAGGAAATTGTAAAAGCTGTTTGCGGTCTTCTAAAACGAACCATTCCTTCCCCGAAAATAACGGACTCTTAGAATAAAGAAGAGAATAGTGTGAATACTGGTAACGAAGCGGGTAATTTTTTTGGGAAAGTTCGGCAAGAGATGCGTACGCCCGTAGAGCAAATGATGGGCGATAGCCAAAAATTAGTTGAGGAAGCTAAAAAGCAAGGTTCCGGCCGTTTCCGATCCGATCTTCAAAAGATTCATTCAGCAAGCAAACGTTTGATCGACCTCGTTTCTCAAACAGAATTTGGTGGAGAAAAGGATGTTCGTGAGATACGACATGAACTTTACACACCTTTAAATCATATTATTGGATACTGTGAAATTTTGATGGAGGAGAACCAAGGTTCTCCGGAAGGGCGCTTTCTAGGAAACCTTCAGAAAATCCATGCATCGGCTAAGCTCTTAGTTTCCCTCCTCAGCGATAGCAAGGAAATCGCTCGAAAATTCGAAGCGATCGATGTTGAGCACGAGCCGATCCCTTGCACTTCATCCATCTCAAAGCATGGGAGTACAGCCCATGTTCATTCAAAAGAAGGTCGGATTCTTGTGGTTGACGATAATGAGTTCAATCGGGATCTTCTCCTGCGTCAGTTAACAAAGCAAGGGCATCATGTCTTCGCAGCAGAAGATGGAGAGCAAGCTTTAAAAATGATCCGTACGGACCATTTCGACTTAGTTCTTCTGGATATCGTCATGCCTCGAAAAAATGGGTACGAAGTGCTAAAAGAGCTCAAGATCGACGAAGGGCTTCGTCATATTCCTGTGATCATGCTTTCCGCTCTGGATGAAATTGATAGTGTCGTGAAATGCGTGGAAATGGGCGCCGATGATTATCTCCATAAACCATTCAATGCTGTTCTACTCCGCGCACGAATCGATGCCAGCCTCGAAAAAAAGCGGTTGCACGACCAAGAACAGGATGTTTTGAGAAGATTGAAGGCCGAACAGGAAAAATCGGAGCGATTGTTGCTCAATATTCTCCCTAAACCAATTGCCGAACGTTTAAAAGAAAAACCAACGACCATCGCAGATCATTTTCGTGAGGTAACCGTGCTTTTCGCGGATATTGTAGGTTTCACCAAGCTTGCAGACCACATGTCACCTACGAAGTTGGTAGAATTGCTTAATCAGATCTTTTCTCATTTCGACCGGATCACAGAGAGATACGGCCTCGAAAAAATCAAAACGGTAGGGGATACCTATATGGTAGTCGGTGGCTTGCCAACACCACGGCCGGATCATGCCGAAGCCATTGCCGAGCTTGCTTTAGATATGCAAGAAGCCA
>OBEQ010103836.1_pt1 | contig 16300 bp, 13 predicted proteins | sample 1670901 | NCBI WGS metagenome assembly OBEQ01 (sample SAMEA104232315, study PRJEB22302) | groundwater metagenome | biome: forest; feature: aquifer; material: groundwater | place: USA | collected 2011-08-07 | depth 5.4 m
CTTCCCAATCATTACAAAATCAGACTTTTCCTTCCATCTCAACTCACCCCCCGAACTTTGCTTTTTTTTCTTGGCTTCATAAATCAAGTCTGACTTGAGTGCTGATATTTGTACCCCGTTCCAATCTCTAATCTCAAATACTTTATCAGCCGCTCCCAGTGTGATCGGCTCAGCCGAACCAAGTAAACAAACTTCTCCTCCACGGTTTTCGATTGCCTCAATATCTAAATGCAGGTCTTGTTTTGTCGCTTGGAAGTAATAATCGGCATTTTTTCCTTCCGGAAACATATTGCTAATAGACAACCCCTCCGTCTTCAACAATTCTTTCCACCAAGAAAGGTCTTTTTTGTCTACAAACATATCAACGTCCTCATACTCTCGATATTCCTTGCCCAATAAAACGGACAATGCCCAACCCCCTTGTAAGCCAATAAAGATTCCCTCTTTATTCGCCAATGCGGCTAGCTTTCGCAATAATTCCCTGTGAAGATTAGTTCTCCTTTCATAATAAGGTTTAGCATTTTCGTCAACATATTCCCGTTGAGGCAAAACGACTGGTTTAATTGTCAATCCGTATTTGATAGCGAAATCCCAATCACGAGCATCATGAGCCGGCACGCCCATCAACGCCCCGGTTCCTACACTTCCCAAAACATAATCTGCTACGAACACCGGCACCTCTTCACCCGATATTGGGTTAACCACTTTGATGTCAGTATCCACTCCCGTTTTTTCACCCACCTCCACCATTCTTTCTTCCTCGGTTTTCGCTAGAGATTCCTCGACATATTTTTTGACCTCACTAGAACCCCCAAAACCCATTGACAGCCACTCATTCATTTTTTCAGGAGAAACTGCCACAAATGTCACTCCGAAAATCGTATCCAATCTAGTTGTAAAAATCTCCAGTTCTTTTGTAAATTCTAAATTGTGAATTGAAAATTTTATTTGTGCCCCTTGTTTTTTCCCAATCCAATTTCTCTGTTGAGCCAAAATTCCCTCCGGCCAATCAAGACCGGCATGTTCTTTTCCAAGTTCATCTTTCCAAACCGTATCCAGGTCTTTCAAAAGCCTATCCGCGTAATCGGTGATCCGCATATTCCACTGGGGCAGTAATCTCTGGGTCACCTTCGTCCCACATCTCTCATGTGTTCCGTCTGCCTGCACCTCTTCATTGGCCAGACCGGTCTTGCAGAAAGGACACCAATTTATCGGCACTTCCTTCCGGTAGACCAACCGCTCTCCCTTATCGTTCTTGATCGAATATAATTTCAGGAAAAGCCACTGGGTCCATTTGTAATACGCCGGATCAGCGGTCGAAAAGGTTTTGTTCCAATCGTAAGATAATCCCATTAACATCATCTGCCGTTTGAAGTTCGCCTCGTTATGTGGCACCATATCCATTGGATTTTTATGCGCCTTGATGGCTGCATTCTCCGCCGGAAGCCCGAAGGCATCCCACCCAGTCGGAAACAAAACATCATATCCTTTCATTCGGAAGAAGCGGGCTATTACATCTGGTGCTAAATAAATTTTGACGTGTCCAACATGCAGGCCTTCACCCGAAGGATAAGGGAACATATCCAAAACATAAGCCTTGGGTTTACCACCTCTCTCGGGAGTGGCATAGGTTTGCTCCTCCTCCCAAACATCAATCCATTTTTTTTCAATTTCCCCTGGCTTAAACATATGCTAATGATACCATCACCCAGCCTCAAATCACCTCTTATGTTTACTTTAAGCTACAATCTAGCCTAGTGCAAACGGTTGCTAACGGTGTTCTCACCAACTACGAGGTCGTCAACCCAAAGGCAAAAAAAACGGCTCTGTTGCTTCATGGATGGGCTCATAATGCTTCCCTCTGGCTACCCCTAGCCAAGCTCCTTTCCAAGGAGTATTGTTACTATCTGCTTGACCTCCCTGGTTTTGGTGGCACCAAAAACTTAAGCCTTAATTCCGATGTTCCGGAATACACTCTCTTTGTCAAGAGTTTTGTCGATAAGTTAAAATTGAAGAATTTCATCTTAATAGGTCATTCCTTTGGTGGACAAATCGCCGGTGACTTTGTTCTCAATTTTCCTAAACTCATCGATCGCCTTTTCCTTATCGGTGCCGCAGTTATCAGAGTCAGAGGTCCAGTGGCCCTCTCCAAGATTTTCATCGCCAAAATCTTCAGGCCGCTAATCAAATTTTTCCCCCTTGATCTCGCAAATCAAATTCTTAAACGATACGCCCCAGACAGCTCTCTTGCCAACGAGTACCAAAAATCAGTTCTTAACCGAACACTCAAATACAATTTGAAAATGAAACTTCATTTAATCAAAGTGCCCACCGAGATCGTCTGGGGTAGTGAAGACAGAGTTATCCCCTATGTAGGCACATACTTAGTCGAAAACATTCATGCCGCCAGACTCCATATAGTTTATGAGGCAGGCCACAACATTCACCTTACCCACACCGCAGAACTGGCAGCCATACTCAATCAAATTCTTACCTTATGAATCCTCTCAAGACTCAGCTCCACATTCTCCAGTTAGAGGGTTATCGGCCAAACCGTTTTTTTAGTTGGTGGTTTAAACATCCGCTGACTTTTTCAACTAGTCAGAAAAAACCCCTTATTCATACCTTCAAAATCAAACTGATACTTAGCGTCACCTTTCTACTCTGTCTTGGCATTGTGTATTTTGTTTCTTTTCCTATAAATTTGTTAGTTACCCTCATCTTTGGGTTCGAACCATTTCCTCTTCTTATTCTTTCACTTATTCTAATCAAACCTTACGAAATTATCCGCCGTTTTCTAGCCATTGAAGACTGCCGCCAAAAAATCCTTCAACACCCCCATCTTACTGTCATTGGTATTACTGGTTCTTATGGCAAAACCAGCACCAAAGACTTTCTCTATGAAATTCTCGTGAGACAAAAACAAACTCTGAAAACACCCAAAAGTTACAACACGGTTTTTGGCATTATCAAAACCGTAAATTTACAGTTACACAAAAAATTAGAATATTTCATCTGCGAAATGGGTGCCTATGTTCGCGGTGAGATCAAAGAACTCACTCACATGATCCCCATTAACTACGCCATTTTAAACGCCGTCGGGACGCAACACCTCGAACGCTTTGGGTCTCTGATCAACACAACCTTGGCAAAATTTGAAATCATCGACGCCGTCAAACCTGAAAACGCATTGGTTAATTTAGATAACAAATATATTCGTGAGCATCTTCAACTTCCAAGATATAAAAATGTCAAAACCTTTTCCCTTGAAAATCCGGAGGCCGATTTTTTCATCCGCGAGAAAAAGATCGATCGCGATGGTCTTTCATTCATCCTTATCTACCAAGAAAAACCCTACCCATTTCGAACCAAACTATTTGGCACTAGCAATCTGATCAATCTAACGGCCGCGATCGGGATGTCGTTTGTGCTTGGCCTCGACCCCAAAACAATTCAAGAAGCAGTCAAAGAGATCATCCCATCACCTCACCGTCTCGAGTTAGTCAAAATGGGCGAAGCCACCCTGATCGATAATGCTTTCAGTAGCAACGAAGAAGGCTTTACCCGGATAATTTACGACCTGAAATCATTACCCGGTAAAAAAGCTCTCATCACTCCGGGAATCGTTGAACTTGGAAAGGATACTGCCTTGGTCCATGAAAAAATTGGCTCTTTAGCCAATGAAGTTTTTGACCAAGTCGTTCTTGTCGGTAAATCTGAAAGGACAGCTGGCTTGGCTCGAGGCCTAGGAGACAAAGTCAAGATCAGCTACATCGAAAACAATTCTTCAGTTTGGCCGACCATCGGCGCACTCTCGAAAACTTACGACTGGATTCTTTTGGAAAATGATTTACCAGACAATTTTTAGAATTCTCCCAAGAATATTATTTCCGGCACCAATTCAATTCCAAGTTTTTTCTTGGTTTTAGAGGTTATCTCTTTGACCAATCTTAAATAATCCTTCGCTGTCGCCCCGCCGTCATTCACGATGAAGTTGCAATGAGCAATAGAAACCTTCGCACCGCCGATTTTACGTCCTCCCAATTTCAAAATATATTCGACTATGTAACCGACGCTCGTCGTCGGGAAACCCAACCGCTCTTTATCTTCGTTACTGATATTTTTGAAGGTACACCCCGCGGAACGTTGTGGCTGCAAACTTTTTCTTTTTGCCCATTCAAGAGCCGTCTGCCTTGCCCTTTCTACATCACCCTTAAAAAGTTCGAGTTCGACTTCCAAAATTATCTCTCCTGAGTCATGAAATCTTGATTTGTCATAGGCTAGACCAAGTTCCTTACCAAAAAAAAATTTCATCTTACCCTCGCCATCTAGAATCTTCACTTTTTTCACTACTTCAGAAATAAAATGTGTTCCACCATGGATATTGTTGTAGATTGCTCCGCCAATTGTCCCCGGGATCCGTGCATACCATTGCAAACCGGTAACTCCTTCTGATAATAAACTACTGATCGCCATTTGAAGTGAAACTCCGCTGGCCATTTTCACCCTCACCCTTTCAAGACCGGTTTCATCATAATCCAAGTCGTTAAACTCATATTTAAAAGTACCCTTGGTCTTGTCAGACTGCCAACGTGGTTTATCGACACTCTTTGTTTTCTTCGCCGGCAACACTTTACCAATTTTTATATCTTTAATTTCATTTTTTATCACTAGTCCCCGAATCCCCTTATCAGAAACCAAGACATTGCTTCCCCATCCTAACATTGTTATCGGAACATCAAACTTCATTGCCGCTCTCGCCACTTTTATTAATAGTTCAGTCGTTTTTGCCCGGTAAAGTAAATCCGCCGGCCCACCGATACGTAAGGTCGTATGATTAGCCAGTGGTTCGTCCAGAAAGACCTGTTCCGGTTCCAAGTAACTACTTAATCGCTCCAACTTCGTCATCGAATTTTCTTGCCACCCTTTAATCCTCTGGTTGCAAAAGAAGACAAGATATTACTTTCAAAGGAGTGAATCAAATTTCGCTTTTTCTCCCACTCTTCAACCGCCAATTCGACCAACCTACCCACCAACTTGGGGAACGGATATCCGCTTTTATCCCAGAGATAAAAGGCTAGCGAACCCGGCATCGTGTTTATCTCATTAAAAAACACACTTCCTTTTTTATCCACCATAAAATCAACTCTCGCAATTCCTCTTCCCCCAATACATCGGAAAAATTTCAGTGCGTTTTCTTCGATCTGCTTGATTATCTTTTGATCAACCCTTGCCGGAATGTATCTTTTTGCACTCGCCATTCCTCGACTCTTCCCCGCTTCGCCAGTATATTTATCGTCAAACGAGAGGGCCTCACCACTCGCTACCGGTTGTTCCGTCACCGATAATTCATATGGGTCGTTACCGATTATTGAAACGTTTACCTCGTTCGGCTTATTCACTGCCTCTTCGATCATCACCCGGTTGTCATAACAAAAGGCGATCTCCAGGGCATCAAAAAGGTCCGCCTCCTTTTCCACTTTTGTTAAACCGATGCTCGACCCCAAGCTGATCGGCTTTACAAAGACCGGGAATTTTAAATCGGAGATGTCTGGTTTTTCGCCTTTATTCACCAACACGTCTTCGAGCACTTTTATCCCTAGAGACGCCGCTACTTTCTTGGCCACGAATTTGTCGATCTTTACCCCACTCGCTGTTACACCACAACCAACGTAGGGAATGTTTGCCAATTCAAACAGCCCTTGTAATGTGCCGTCCTCACCGTTCTTGCCGTGAACCACCGGGAAAACAACCTCGGGCTGTATCTCGTTCGGGAATAGTCCCAACCAGCCTTTTTTTAATAGCCCAAAATCAATGTCCGCTGAAAATATTACTCTTTTCCCCAATCTCTCGACCTTGCCAAGGTCCTTGTACAGATCAGGTTTTAGATACTCCTCATTTCCCAAAAACCAATTTCCGGACTTATTGATATACACCGGCATAACATAGTAACCGGACGCCCTAAGCGCGTTCATGACCTGAAGCGCCGTAATCACTGCCACTTCGTGTTCTGGTGAAACTCCCCCGTAAACCACCATTATTTTCTTACCACTCATATGGTTATTTTACTTTCCCTGTCACCTCATTGACTATCTCGATTTTCGCGCCTAACTTCTTGTAAACCTCAATGATATTCGGATAACGTCGCTTCAGGATATCTGTCCCATGGATGATGGTTACCACCGAATCAGCCAGGGCTGCCAAAAACACCGCTTTTACCGATTGAATAACCGCCGGTGGAGTCACCTCTCCGCCTTTAAAAGTTACGGGGCCTGTGATAATTATCCTTTGGGTATCAATCATAAAAATATCAGCGCCAAGGGAATTTAACTCTCTCACAAAATCGAGGCCCAGCTCATACATCCAGTTTTGTATCAGTAGTCGTCCCATTGATTTACTTGCAAGCACCGCCATCGGTGGCAGAGCGTCCACGGGAAAACCGGGCCATGGCCTCGGAACAAATTTTGGTAGGTTTGGTGCCGCCAATGGAAAACCAGATTTGTTAACATCGGTAATTAGACCTCTTTTTCCGCGTTTAACGACAAGATCTTTACCTTTTCTCTCGATTAAAATGTTGAACATTGAGTACCAGTTAATCATTCCATCAACGATATCCGGAACATTCGCATTTTTGATCTTTATTTCTCCATTAGTGATCGCCGCGGCGATGATATAGCCGGCGATATCAATAAAATCAGGCCGGGGTACAAACACCGCCTTATCCAAAGACTTTTTTCCCTTGATCACCAGTCTGTTCGAACCGATTCCGGAAATGGAAGCACCCATCTCTCCAAGTAAATTCAGTAAATCGGTCACGTGAGGCTCACTCGCCGCATCAAACAGCTCCACTTCTGATTTAATTCCCGCCGCGTACATGGCAAAATTTTCCGTTGCCGTAACACTCGCTTCGATCTGCCAGACGGTGTATTTTTTCGCTTTGACACGGGGAGCCCGAAACCGGACATAATTCCCAATTCGCTCGACTTCTACCCCCGCTTTTTCAAAAACATTCGTATGGGCCTCAATCGACCTCATTCCCAAGTCACATCCCCCCGGAAGCGGCACCTCAGCGATACCAAAACGGGCCAAAAGCGGACCGACAAACATCAACGAGGCTCGAAATTGTCCTCCCAGCTCCTCATCAACATGATATGAGTCTAGATTCTTACAGTTAATGTGGAGCTCACCACTACCTTTATCAGCTATTTCTCCACCCAATTTCTCGATGATCCGGCATAACTTTGCCACATCGCTTGTGTTTGGTGTATCTTTGTACACGATCGCCTTATTCGAAAGCACCGCCGCCGGTATTACCGCTACCACAGAGTTTTTGTTGGCAATCGGTGTCCCCTCCCCCCTCAGCCTTTTGCCACCAGTTACTCTGATTGTCTCTCCCATGTCCTAATACTCTATCAGATTGAGTCAAATTCAGTTCAAAACAACCACTTCAGCACTATCTGTACCGAATAGCCTTTTTACCCTTGTCCGGAAGAGAACCGAGTCCTTTGTTATTAGAAACTTGAGCTTCCCATCGCCCTTCTCGTCCATCCTCAACTTAACCTCAGCCGCGACAGCCACCGCAGGATCATAAATTACGGCCTTTTTTCCAGATTTATTTAAAACCTTTTTAAACAGATCTTTCACCAAGGGATAATGCGTACAACCTAAAACCAAAATGTCGTAATCTAATCCTTCCGCCCCAACTAAGGCATCTTTGATGATCTTCATCACTTCAGTTTCCGAACCGCCAAATTCTATTACACCAGCGAGGTCGGAAATTGCCAAAGAGGTAATCTCCCTGCCAACCGCTTTGAACCCTTGCTGATAAATTCCAGATTCTACTGTTGCTGGCGTTGCCACTAACAGAATTTTACTTTTTTCGTTTCTTAAAGCCATCACCGTCGGACCCACCATCTCAATGATATCAAAAGGTTTTAGGGATAAGATCGAAAGCATCGGTAAAACAATAGAGGCCGAAACGCTATTGCACGCCGAAACTATTTTTGTTGCTCCCTCAGAAAGTAACCGGCTCACTGCCGCCGATGTCAATGCCCCCAACTCTTCTCTTGTTTTTGAGCCGTATGGTACGTTCCTTATGTCCCCCAAATAAACCACGTCTACATTGGGCATAAGTTTTCTGATTTCGGCTAACACCGACAGCCCTCCTGATCCCGAATCAAAGATTCCAATCATAAGTAGTTCTTTCTATTATAATGAACCTATGCTGGCCTCATTATTCCGCATCGCTGTCCTAGCCGGGCTTATAGCCACTGTCTGGATCACCTACCCCAAAATCAAACCGGTCATTCAACCAGCTCTGGCCAATCCCCAAATCCTCGGTGCTAAAGTCGCTACCCCAGTGATCGACACGGTAAATAAAGTTCTTCCTAATAATCTTCGGATTCCCACTCTTTCTCCTCAAAAAAATACCCCTACAAACTCCAACCAGGGGGCCACAAATACTAATAATCAATCTACCAACAACTCGAACTCAAGTAGCAACCCAACTATTCCCCCTTTAAATAATCTCATCAATGATGTTAAACAAAAAGCAGGCGAAGCGGCCCAAAACCAAATCGACGCCGTCAAAAAAGAAACCAGTAACGCCTTCTGCGCTGCCCTCATCGAGACGATCAAAAAACAATGCGGTCTGTGATAGTTTTATTTTTCCCTCATTGTCGGAAAAAGCGTGCCTTCTCTAGCGCTGACGTCCTCCAGGAACCAAAATAATCTTTCCGAATGACCCCAGCCGCAGGTTGGCGGCATGCCATATTCCAGCATCTCCACAAAATCCATATCCATCATTTGCGCTTCCTCATCACCTTCTTCGCGTGCTTTTTGCTGCTCCTCAAACCTTTCACGCTGATCAACTGGATTATTCAATTCTGAATATCCATTCCCGAGTTCCGACCCGGCAATAATGACATGGAATCTCTCCGTTAGCTCCGGATTTTCCGGCTTGCTCTTAGCCAAAGGTGACATGAACTTTGGTTCATTGACTAGAAACGCTGGCCCGGCAATCTCTTTTCTGACCAGTTTCCATAAATTATCGATCAGTCTCGCTCGATTGATATCTCCCGCCAACTTCAGCCCTTTTGCTTTAACTACTTTCATCATCTGCCCGTCTGTCGAGTTAAAGATATCGATACCCAGCTTCTTACTGATTATCTTGGCATAGTCGATTTCTTCCCACTCATCAGCCAAATCATAAGTCATTCTCCGACTGGTAAATTTCGTCCGACCATAAACTTCTTTAGCGATAAACCGGTACATCTCTTTGATGAGTTTCATTCCGTCGTGATAATCAGCATAGGCCCAATACCACTCGAGTTGGTAGTACTCCGGCAGATGTTCGTCATCAACGCCCTCATTGCGAAAGTTCGGACCCAAAGTATAAATCTTTTCAAATCCGCCTCCGATCAACCTTTTTTCGTAAAGTTCAGTCGAGATCCGCAAATAAAAATCCTGATCCAACGCGTTCATATGAGTCACGAACGGCCTAGCATCAGCACCTCCGGTTGCTGTTTCCAGGATCGGTGTCTCTACCTCTATAAAACCATTGTCCCTCATGAACTTTCTTTGCACCTCCCAGAACTTTGACTTTCTGATAAATCTCTCCACCTTGTCGCGGTTTACAATAAAGTCCAAATATCTCTTTCGAAACGCGATTTCTGCGTCTTTAATTCCTGCCCATTTTTCCGGTAACGGACGAAGCGACTTGGTCAACAACCTAATTTCCTTGACCTGCACTGAAACCTCACCCGTTCGTGTTTTCACAATTTCGCCAAAGACCTGAACAAAATCACCCATGTCTAATAAATGTAAATCTGGAAATCCGAGGTTTTGTTTTTCTTTACTCGTCGGAACGAGCAAGTCCTCCCGAATAAAAAGTTGTATTTTTCCAGACTGATCGAGGATTTGCCCAAAAATCAATTTGCCGTGCTCCCTCCAGGCAATAATTCGCCCGGTTAAGTTGAAACTTTTCCCCTCATATTTTGAAAAGTTCTCCGCTACTTCCGCGTTGGTTATGTCTTTCTTGCTTCTGGCCGGAAATAACTCGATCCCCAGAGCTGAAAGACCCTTCATCTTCTTCTTTCGATCGCTCATGATTTCATCGATTCGACTAGCCACGAATACATTCTACCTCATTCCCCTCTCTGGTCTCCACACTTGACACTATAGGCTGTTTGTGCTAACATCAGCCAAATGTCCAAAGAGAATGTCCATTCCGTGATGGATTCACCCAAGTTTGATCCCTGGACCACCGAAGAGTGGTTTGATGACGAGGGGAAACTCCATACGAGGGACCTTTATCTTGCCCAAGTTCGCCTAAAAAGAGGTTCTATGGGACCATTTATCGAAAAATTCCGGGGAGTCGCCGCACAGCAACCATTTTATCTTGAATTCTATTCTCCAGCTGGCATGACGATGACCGCTGAAGTCAGGGCTCTTACCATGCCGGAAGAACAGAAAGATGCCTACGACATCATTAATTTCTTAGTGGCTCTATCGCCGGACCAAGTACTAGCCCTATTTCCCTGCGACGAAACTGCAGATTTCGGCTACTAAAAGCCCTCCGGTATCGTTTTATTTTCTATTTCACCACTGACCTTCTGAATCAAAGCAGTTAGTTCCATTACCCCTAGGTCCTTTTGCCCGTGTCCTCGAACACTCACTTGATTGCTGGCAACCTCTTTTTCCCCCACAATCAACATGTACGGAATCTTCATCGCCTCGGCATTTCTGATTTTCTTTCCGAGTGACTCTGCGTCGTTAACCAGGTCGACCCTCACCCCAGTCTTTTTCAACTCATTTTCGACCATCTTCGCATACTCAATTACCTTTTCGGAAATAGGCAGTATGGCCACCTGCACTGGCGCCAACCATAAAGGCAGGTTCCCATCGAAATGCTCTAATAGAAACGCGGCGATTCTTTCAATCGCCCCAATACTTGACCGGTGGACTACGAATGCCAGTTTTTCATTGCCGTCTTTATCGGTGTATACCAGATTGAAACGTTTCGGCATCACAAAGTCGTACTGAACCGTAAAGGCCGTCTCCTCCACTCCAGACGTCTTCTTCATCTGGATATCGATTTTCGGTCCATAGAAAGCCGCCTCGTTTTTAGCCTCAAAGAAATCACAATTTCTCTCCTTCAGTACCTGCCTCAAGACCTCCTCCGCTTTCTCCCATGCCGCCGGGTCATCATAATATTTCTTTGTGTTCGTTCGATCACCCAGGGAAAGTTGGTAGCGATAGTTAACCCCCATCTTCAAACCGAATACACCCGCCATATACTCAATCAGATCAAGGGCGTGTTTGATCTCACTTTTCATCTGCTCTTCATCAGCACAGACAATATGGGCATCAGCCAGACAAAAAGACCTGACCCGAATCAGTCCTGTTAATACTCCCGATAATTCAAATCGGTAAAGTTTAGCCAATTCCGCGATCCTCATCGGCAAATCCCGATAGCTTCTGGGCTTGGAAAGATATAACTCGAAATGATGCGGACAAGTCATCGGTCGGAGCATAAATTCCTCCCCCTCAACCTGAATTGGCGTATACATCGTGTCCTTGTAATAAGGATAGTGGCCTGACTTTTTGTAAAGATCTAGTTTCGCGATATCCGGCGTCATCACATGCTGATATCCCCATGCTAGCTCCGTATCCACCACAAAACGCTCCAACTCACGCCGGAAGGTTGTACCTCTCCCGGTCCACAGTGGCAAACCCTTACCGACGGTGTCTGAAAAAGTAAATAGGTCCAATTCTCGTCCAATAACCCTGTGGTCCCTCGGATCCAGGACCTCCTCATTTTGGTTTGACTGTATGTCTGCCATCATTTTGATTATTTTATACTACCAGCTTGAGATACTTCCTTTTCCCCAAGCGAACGACATTTTCTCCCTGATTCAGGATAAATTCAGTCGCATCTTTCTCAACTCGTGTTTCATTGAGATAAATACCGCCCTGCTCCAGCAGTCGGCGGAATTCAGATTTACTTTCCACCAAGTTATTCTCCAGGGAAAAACCGACAAGCCCATCCATCAATAGTTTTAGATTAGTTAATTTCACCACGGCTGTATCCTCTGCTGGAGTTTTATTTACCACCGTCGCCGAAAAATGCTCCTCGGCTGTTTTCGCCGCCTCTTCCCCAAGAAGTTCGGTGACAATCACCTTAGCGAGTTCCTTTTTGATTATCATCGGATTTTCTTTTTTTACCAGTCTTTCCGAATGTTCACTTATTTGCCTCATTGGTAAAGAAGTCGCCAGAGTAAAGTAGTCCACAATCACGTCATCAGAAATCGACATGACTTTTCCGTAAATATCTTCCGGCTTATCAATCAAATAGATCCCGTTTCCCCACGATTTGCTCATCTTTCTTCCATCAGTCCCTGGTAGAAATTCATTTTCGATGATGAACGACTCTTTCTGTCTTAAATTCTTCTGCAACGTCCTTCCCGCCTGCATATTAAAGACCTGGTCTGTTCCGCCAAGTTGAATATCGGTATCCAAATGCCACGAATCATAACCCTGCATCACTGGGTACAAGACTTCAGGAAGGGAAACGCTCTTCCCATCGGTCAATCGTTTTTTAATCAGTTCCCGACTGATAAAGTCATTTAAAGTGAAATGACGCAATAGTTTTACCACCCCCGGAAAATTTATCCCCTGCAGCCAATCGCTGTTATGAACTAAGGTGACCTTGGAAAAATCCAGAAACTTTTCCGCTTGTTCTCTATATGTTTTAAAATTTTCCTCAATTTGTTCATAAGTTAGTACCGGCCTTTCCGTGTCCTTGTCAGAAGTATCTCCGATCAATGCCGTAAAATCCCCGATCAGGAAGGTGACATTATGACCGAGCTCGACAAATAGCTGCAACCGTCGCAAGGGCACCGCGTTCCCCAAATGAATCCTGGTCGAAGTCGGATCGATTCCCAGGTATACATTTAATTTCTTTCCCGACCTTAGTAGCGTCTCGAGTTGCTCTTTTCCGGGAATGATGTTGGCCACCCCACGTTCCAGAACTTCAATGATTTTTTCTTCGTCTGTTTTGTTGTACATGTCTTTCATTATACTAGTCCCAGTTTGACTTGCTCGTCCGCCCAACCACGGCTCTTTTTTCGGCAGCACCTAAAAATCTTTTTGAAAACTCCATCGCTTTCGTCAAATAAACTAGGTCATAATTTTCATCCGTCGCGTGCATCCGGCAGTCCTCGTTTGCCAAAGGTACTAAGACGCAGGGTATCCGAAGAATTTCAGAAAATAAGGTCGCGATCGGTAAACCGCCTCCGGAAAATTTAAAGAAGCATTGCTTTCCATAAATTTTTTCGAGCAAGAGTTTCGTTCGTTTGACCTCCTTACTCTGTAAGTCAAGCTTTACTCCAGAGAATGGATTATCCATTCGGAACGTAAATTCGGCGTAGTCGGGCAGTACTCCTCTTATATGGCGCGTCACCGCTTCCATCACCTTAGTATTATCCTGTGATCTAACCAATCGAAAGTTGATTTTTGCGGACGCCTTCCCAGGAATACTATTCCGATACCCTTCACCCATATAGCCAGTCTGTAGTCCTGTCACCTGTATGGTTGGCGTTAAACCCGTTTGGGTGACAACATTCTTTATTCCTTTATCCAATGTCAATCGTTTCACTCCGGCAATCGTCAGGTAATCTTTTTCATCGAAAGGGATCGTCTGGTTATTGGTTTCTAATACCTCGCCAACTACGTCAACATCGTCGTAGAATCCGGGAACCCTCACGCTCCCGTCATCATTGAATAGACTGGCGATCACTCGCGCCATTTCGTGAGCCGCAGAAGGAACCGCCCCACCATAAATGCCCGAGTGCAGGTCTGTGCTCGACGTCGTGATTGTCAGGGTGGAATTAAATCCGCCTCTAAAACCGGACTCGATTACCGGACATTCGATGTTCATCTCACCGTCTGAGATCAAACAAAAATCAGAAAGTAATAATCCCTGGTTGTCTTTAACAAACTTTTCCATCAGGCTCGAGCCGGTTTCCTCGTCTCCTTCAATCATGAATTTAACGTTAAAGGCCAGATTTTTTTCTTTGATCAGCTCGAGCACACTATTGATGTGTATTAATACTTGACCCTTGTTGTCCACCACTCCTCTCCCGTACAACCGCCCATTCTTTTCAGTCAATTCAAACGGCTGATTACTCCACCCATCTTCAATATTTGCCGGTTGGACATCATAGTGACCATAGACCAAACAAGTAGGCAATTTTTTATCTACTAGGTAGTCTGCCACAACGATAGGATTGCCGTAATTACGAACGACTTTTACAACAAATCCCCTCTCGGCAAACAAGTCTGCTAGCCAACCTACCATTTTCTCAATTTCTGGTTTGAAGATCGGATCGGTTGATATGCTCTTGATCGAAAGCATTTGTTTTAATAGTTTTTTATATTGCTTGTTTTGCATTTTTGTTTGTAATTTTTAATCCAAAAAAAGACCTCCCCCGATTGGCCTCTTGGCTAATCTTGGAAGGTCTTTCTCAACCAAAAACAGCCTAGATGGCCATAAAATGACGATACCAGATCTGGGAGGTCGGGTTGGTTAGTAACATTTGGAACATACTACTACATTTTCTCCACCACTTCAATCCCCAGAAGCGATAATCCATTTTTTATCACCTGCCCAGTTACGGCAGTCAGCAGTAATCTGAACCCCTCATTTTCAGATCCCCCGATTCTGTTTCGATCGTAAAATCCATTAAATCTCTGGGCCAAGTCGAATAAGTAAGCGCAGACCTGTTGTGGGGCATAGTTCCTTGCAGCGCCTTCAACGATCTCCCCTTCGCCAAATTTAAGTAAACCAACAGCCAATCTTCTTTCGTCCTCGTTTAACTTATCTGTCGTTCCAAACTTTTCGCCCACTTTTTCAAGCACCCCTCTGCACCTGACATAAACATATTGCAAGTATGGACCACTGTTTCCCTCCATCGACAATGCCTCTTCCCACCTAAAAACGTAATTCATCTCTGGTGCCCTTTTTAGTTCGTTATACTTCACCGCCCCAATAGCAATTTTCTCGTCCGTCGCTGCCTCACTTGCTTTTCCTAAAAGATCTTCCAACTTGATGGTGTTCCCCTTTCGAGTACTCATCTTTCCTTCAGGTAAGGTCATTAACCCATGAGCAACGTGGACAAATTGTTCTTTCTTCGCCCATCCCAATAGTTCGACCGCTGCAAATACTTGCCGGAAATACAGTGTCTGTTCCGCTCCGACTTCATAAATATAAAGGTCCGATTTTAGTTCAGCGTCAGTGATTCTTTTCTTGACAGTCGCCATGTCACGAGTGAAGTAAGTCGTTGTCCCATTGCTTTTCACTATCATTGCTGGTGGCATATATTCCTTACCATTTTCGTCCTTATACTCCACGATCCATGCTCCCTCACTTTCTCTTGCAATCCCCTTTTTCTTAGCTTCTTCAATTATCGAAGGCATTAGCTCCTCGTATGCGCTTTCACCATATTCATGGTCGAACTTTGGAATTCCCAACTTTTCATATATCTTATAAAACTCCTTCATCGAAACCTCCTTCGATTTCTGCCATATGTCTCTCGCCTTTTCCTCTCCATGCTCCAACCTCGCAAAGGCATCTCTCGCTTTGTCCTTCAACTCCGGTGTTTCAACAATTCGTTTATTAAAGTCCACATAAAGATTTTCCAGATCCGACACCGTCATTGACGAAACATCCAAACTTTTTTCTTCAACCGCCGCAATGATCATCCCGAACTGCGTCCCCCAGTCTCCCAAATGATTATCGCTAATTACTTTCGCACCGGAGTGTTTATATAGATTTAGTATTGCCTGTCCGATGATTGTCGACCGAAGATGCCCCACCGAAAATCTTTTTGCAATATTGGGAGAAGAGTAATCCACTAGAACCTTTTTACCAGTCATAAAGTCCGCATCACCGCACTTATCACCGGTCTTCTTCAAATCGTCAAGTCGTCTCACCAAATAGTCATCTCTTAACCAGAAATTTATAAAACCGGGTCCAGCAACTTCGACTTTCTCAACAACTTTCTTTAGTTCTTCATCTTTTTCCAATTCCCCCTTTATTTTTGCCGCTAGCTCCTTGGGGTTTGTCTTTTGTATTCTTGCCAAAGCCATCGCCGCGTTTGTGGCCCAATCACCATGAGATTCGTCAGCCGGATGTTCCACCACAAAATCAACGCCATCCCCAACGATTCGCTTTATTGCCGCTCTAACTATCTCTCTTGAATTCATCATATTACCAGTTACTAATATCACCAGTCAAAAA
>OBEQ011250142.1_pt1 | contig 16300 bp, 17 predicted proteins | sample 1670901 | NCBI WGS metagenome assembly OBEQ01 (sample SAMEA104232315, study PRJEB22302) | groundwater metagenome | biome: forest; feature: aquifer; material: groundwater | place: USA | collected 2011-08-07 | depth 5.4 m
TCTAATAGGCAAGCAGAGATCTCCGCCTTTTTAAAGGCGGAGGTGAATGTCTGCCCGGAGCGAAGCAACGAAGTTGCGAAGCGCAGGCAAAAGCTGTCATGATTTCTTGGTGCGAACGTTGTACAGGACTGGTGCATCAACTAAACATCGGATACTTGTTCACTTGGTCTGGTGTCCAAAATATAGAAGGCGAGTGCTTGTTGGCGAAGTAGCCAAAAGGCTCTATGAACTGTTTAAGCAAGCTTGTCAGATAAACGACTGGGAAATTCACGAACTTAATATCCGAAAAGACCATGTACACATGCTTGTTCAAATTAACCCAAGTGCGAGTATCGCATCAGTAGTTCACATAATAAAAGGTGGTTCATCAAGGGTGATAAGGCAGGAGTACCCTGAGCTTGAAGAATTTCTCTGGGGAGACAGTTTCTGGTGTGATGGCTACTTTGCCGAAAGTGTCGGTAAAAAGAGTGAGAAAGTCATTAAAGAATACATTATCAATCAGAATATGAAATCATGACAGAGTAGGAGTAAAATCTCCGCCATTTATGGCGGGGATTATGTTAATTTCTAACCTCAACTTAGCCACAAAATCTCAACGTCGTCTTATCTTGCGTTTGTGATGAAATAGTTTAATTCGAATCGAATGGATACTGACTTAAATGCTTAACAAACGGAAGATTTACAACCTTAACAAATTTAGAATCTGCAGTAAATAGATCGCAATTATTTTCTCTGGCCAGAATGGCATATGAGGCGTCATAGACAGAGACGTGATATCTTTTCGAAAACTTGATAGCCTTTTCTAGACTATTGATTGAAAGCGGGACAAGTTGAAGAAAACTATCCTCCAAGTCATTTAAATTTGACCTAATTTTTGTAATCTTAAGAGCTGTTTTTGTTGCCCAAGCGTTGGCTAGCTCATAAAGGATTAAGTCGGGAACGATAATTTTCACTTTACCATGGACATGAGCTTTAAGAATTGCAAAGGCCCTGTCCCTTAACTGCTCATTTTTGTCAGTCCATTTATATGCAACTGAAGTATCTACAACTACCATTTTCCTTCATATCGTATCTCACGAATGGCCTTAACGCTATCAAAACCTTTCGTGTATTTGGCATTCTCGCGAGCATGTTTTTCGATTCTTTTCAGTAATTGCTCAGCCGATATCATACTAGTACTTTTGCCTTTTAACTGTTCCCTGATTACTGCAGAAAGACTCTTGCGTTTTTTTGCTGCTACTTCTTTAAGTCTTAAATAGTCTTCCTCGGGAATTCGGATATTTGTGGTGACATATGTACCCATATAATACAATTGTATCATTGTATTTATCATTGTCAAGTGATCAAACCTGCCACAGGTGCGGTTGATATATAATCACATTATTATGAAAATCTGCTTGGTACATGATGATTTTTTGCAAACTGGTGGAGCAGAAAGTTTATTTGCAACTATTGCCCAGCTTTATCCAGACGCTCCAATTTACACGTCAGTAGTTGACTGGCAGAAATTACCTCAATCAATTGATCCCCAAAGAATAAAAACATCCTTTATCCAAAAAATTCCTTTATCCAAAAAATTTTACAAATTATTGTTGCCCATGTATCCACTGGCTTTTGAAAGTTTCAATTTTGATAATTTTGATCTGGTTATTTCCTCAACAACCCGTTTTGCCAAGAGCATAATTACCAAACCCAAAACAATCCATGTTAGTTATATTAACAGTATCCCGCGATTTCTTTGGGATAAACAGTCGCAAACAAACTACCTTCCGTCATCAATTCGATTTATCTTGGGGCCATTTTTTAACTGGTTGAGAAGGTGGGATGCAACTTCGTCATCTCGCGTCGATTACTATATCGCCAACTCTGAAAATGTCGCCGAAAAAATTAAGCAAATCTGTAAAAGAAATGCTATCGTCGTCTATCCATATGCCAGTACCAAATACTTTACACCAGCCAAAATCCACAATTGGCAGCTCAAAGAGAAAAATTATTTCCTTATTGTTACCAGGCTTGTTAAATGGAAGAAAGTCGATGTCGCCATACGAGCTGCTGCTGATCTTGCTCTTAATCTCTTTATTGTCGGTGATGGCCCCGACAAAATGCGACTTGAAAAAATCGCCCAAGGTGCAAAAAATATTCACTTTTTAGGTAAAGTCACCGCCGAAAAACTTCGCGAGCTTTACAGAAATAGCCAAGCTCTTATTGTCACCCAGCAAGAAGATTTTGGTATTGCTGCTGTTGAAGCTCAAAGCTGTGGTGTTGTTGTAATTGCTTACGCTGCCGGTGGCGTTGTCGAAATTGTTAAAGATAATAAAACCGGACTTCTTTTTAATAAACAAACTAAAGAAAGTCTCAAAGATGCAATCCAGCGCTTGCCTAGTATAAAATGGAGTATATATCAAAATCGCCAAAATGCTCTTAAGTTTTCGAAGTCGGTTTTTATTAAAGAATTTAAACAAGTCATAGCTTCATATGCCAAAAACCAACAAGCTTAAAATTGCTCTTTTTTGTGGCGGCTCCGGCACCCGCATGTGGCCAATGAGTCGCAAAAATCTGCCCAAGCAGTTTCAACCTTTAATTGAAAATCAATCGACATTTGAGATGATGGTTAAGCGCTTGCAAGGCAAATTTTCTCCCACAGAAATTTTCCCAGTAACTACCCGCGATAACGTAGCTTGGATCGTGAAACTTACTCCAGAAATTCCGCTTGAAAATATCATTATTGAACCAGAAATGCGCGACACCGCAGCCGCTGTTGGCCTATCCGCTGCAGTTTTAGATAAAAAATTTGCTAACCCCAATGTACTTGCTCTTTGGAGCGATCATGTGGTCAGAAATGAAAAGGAGTTCCTTAAAAGCATTGAGCTTGCTAATCTGACAGCTTCTGAAACCAACAAATTTGTAGAGATTGGTGTGCGTCCAACTTCCCCCAGTGTTGCGCTGGGCTATCTAAAAGTCGGTAAAATGATTAAGCGTGTTGACGGTCTGGCTATTTTTGAATTTACGGCGCAAATAGAAAAACCAGATTATGACCAGGCTAAAAAATTTGCAGAAAGCTGGGAATACCTTTGGCATATTGGTTATTCGATCTGGTCTGCCCAAAAAATGCTCAAATTTTTTGAAAAACACTTCAGTAGGGCCTTCGATCCACTTATTAAAATCCAGAAAGCTTGGGGAACTCCTAGTCAAGAACAAGTTTTAAATAGTCAATATGCAAAAATTCCTAAAAATTCAATTGATTTTGCCATAAACGCGCACCTGACAGGCGATGATCAGGTGGTAATTTCTGCTGATCTTGGCTGGCGCGATGTCGGTACTTGGAACGAACTCAAAGAGGAAATGAGCACAGCTCCTGGTGATAATATTATTCAAGGCGACGTAATCGGCATTGATCTTAAGGATTGTCTGGTCTACTCAACTAAGGAGAAAAAAATAATTGCCGGAATCGGCCTTGAGGGATTAATCGTTGTCGATACAGAAAATGCCTTGCTAATTTGCCCCAAAGACAGAACCCAAGACGTCAAAAGAATAATTGAAAAGCTGAAGGAGCAAGGCAAACAAGAACATCTTTAATCTCTCTTAATGCTATACGATTTCTTTAAAAGAAACTTTGATCTCTTTGGTAGTTTGTTAGCGTTGGTTATTCTTTCTCCAGTTATTATAATTTGTGCTATTTTAATTAAGATGGTCTCCCAAGGTCCGATTTTTTATACTCCTCAAAGAGTGGGCAAAGATGGTAAACTTTTTAAAATGCTTAAGTTTCGAAGTATGTATATGTATAAAATAAAAGGACGATTTGTCCATGCTCAAAAGTACTTAGAAACGAACATTCAGCTTAAAAAAGAATACCAAAGAAATAGCTTTAAATTGAAAAATGATCCCAGAATTACCCCAATTGGAAAACTAATCAGAAGATTTTCAATTGATGAAATACCTCAGCTTCTCAATGTTTTAAAAGGGGATATGTCACTTGTTGGACCTCGGGCGTACCAGCCAGATGAACTAACTCATCAGCAAAAAGTTTACCCAAAAACACGGCGATTCGTTGAAGCAATTTTAGAAACGAGACCAGGCGTATCTGGCCCGTGGCAAGTATCGGGTCGGTCTTTTATAAACTTTGACAAAAGAGTAGAAATGGACGCCGCTTACGTTAAAAAGCGATCAATTTTATATGATCTCTTTATTATTATTAAAACTCCCTTGGCAATGATCATTGGCACAGGTGCTGTCTAAAAGTTGATAATGCAAAATAAACTAAGTCGCAAAATTAAAATTGTCTTTATATTTTTGATTGTCTTTTATTTAGTATTTGGTGTCTTAACATTTATTTTTGCTAAAGGAGCACTCGCTTCAGTCAAAAAAATAACTGGTGCTGCAAAAATACAAGATCTTGATGCCACCAAGGCCTATATTAAAGATACCAAAAAAGAATTTCAAAAAGTTAAATGGCCCCTTCTTGCGTTTACACCTCTGAGGATTGTACCGATTATTGGCTGGTACATTGCCGATGCTCAGCGCGGAGTCAATGCGGCAATTGCCGGTCTTGATGCTGCTCAAACTTTAACCGAAGCCGTTACCCCATATGCGGATGTGTTAGGTCTTAAAGGTCAAGGTACCTTTTTGGGAGGTACCGCCCAGGAAAGATTAGCAGCGGCAATCGATACTCTTTCCAAGGTAACGCCCCAACTTGATCAAGTCGGCGCAGACCTCAAAACGGCTAAGAGTCAAATAGATGAAATTCAATCTTGGCGATACCCAAATTTCTTGCCTGGTAATCCAGGTTCCAAACTGCAAAGTGCCAGGGCAGCTATAGACCAGATAGAAGTTTTTGTCGTCGACGCCAAACCTCTCATTGAAGTCCTGCCTCAAATTATGGGCCAATCTCAAGAGAAGAAATATTTAATCCTGCTTCAAAACGATAAAGAATTAAGACCAGCTGGGGGCTTTATAACCGCCTACGCAATCTTTAGAGTTAACAAGGGAAAAATAGCGGCAGAAGGATCTCAGGATATTTATCAGCTAGATGCCACATTAACTAAGAAAATTCCAGCCCCTGCACCAATTTTAAAATATTTACCCAACGTCCCTACCTTAAATTTAAGAGATTCAAATTTATCACCTGATTACCTGGCTTCAATGAAACAGTTTGAACAATTATATGGTTATTCAAGCGCTCCTAAGGATATTGACGGCATTATTACTCTTGATACCCGGTTCGTACTGGACATGATTAAAGTTTTGGGTCCAATTGAAGCAGTCGGCACGAAATTTACCGCAGATCAGGTTGATGCCTGCGCTTGTCCTCAGATTATTTACGAGTTGGAAAAATATGCAGACCAGCCGGTAGCTTATGAAAAAGGTGAGCGTAAGGGGATAATCGGGATTTTGATGCAGCAAATGATGACCAAAACATTTAGTGCTCCAAAATCTACCTGGCCAAATATTTTTGCTACTGTAATCTCATCACTGCAGAAAAAAGATATCCTCCTTTATTTAAAAGAGGCAAAATCTCAAGAAGCTATTGAGAAGATCAATTTTGGGGGCAGAATTTACAACTTTGATGGCGATTTTCTGCATATAAACGAAGCAAATTTCGCAGGCGCAAAATCAAATATGTACGTAGTCGAAACAGTGATTCAAGTTGTAAAAAAGGGCAAAAATGACACCATCGATAAAAAAGTCACAATTGAGTATAAATATCCCAGAAAAGGTGATGATTGTTCTCTGGAAAGAAAAGGAGGTCTATGCCTTGCTGGCATTTATAGAGACTGGATCAGAATTTATGTTCCCAAAGGCTCAACGCTAACTAAATCATCCGGCACCGAAGTTCCCATAACAGCAGCAGAAGATCTAGATAAAACTGTTTTTGAAGGATTTTTCACAATCAGACCCGAGGGAACTGCCAAAGTAGAACTCGAATACACAACTCCTCTAAAGTTAAATAGCGACTACAAGCTTCTTATTCAAAAGCAGCCTGGCACACCAGCATATTCCTACGAAATTGATGCTTTTGGCAAAAAACAAAAACCATTCCCCCTGGAAAGTGACAAAGAGCTTACTGTAAAGATTTGATACAAAAGATTAATTTCTAGCGTTGCCTATTGGGCTTTTTCAATTGGGTAATTAAATATGTATTTTAAAACAGAGGGCGTTATTTTACTACAAAAAAATTTGGGAGAAGCCGACAAGTTGTTAACTATATACACCAAAGATTACGGTAAAATCACCTGTATTGCTAAAGGTGTTAGAAAGCCTACCTCCAAAAAATCCGGGCACATTGAACTCGGAAATTGGTGCAAAGTCTTTGTTGCTCGCGGCAAAAATATCGATTTACTGACCGAAGTAGAAGTTAAAAAAGCGTTTGGTATAGAAAATTTAACTCCCAGCAAAGCCAACAAAATTTATCACCTTCTGGAGATTGTTAACTTACTTACTCCTATAAACCAAAAAAGCTCTCAAGTATTTTCCCTGCTTTTAAATTTCTTAAGAGAAGTTTCGATAAATGATGATTTTGGTTGGGTATCTAGCATTTTTAAAGTTAGGTTGCTTAAAAATCTTGGCTATTTTTCTAGCACCCTCACGTCTTCAAATTTAAGGCAATTTTTAAATCAAATTGAAAATCAAGACTCCGAAAATGAAAGGGGAAAAGTTAAATTAACAAAAGTTAATTATTTGAAACTTTTATCATTTCTTGATAGCATGATTGAAAACTTGACAGAAAGGAAACTAAAAACAACTAGATTTATCAATGGAGAATTTTAAAAAAAGCACCTACATAATTGCTGCAGCGAGTTTAGTAATTATTGCACTTGCTATCTATTTCTTATTTATTTTTCAAAAATCTCCGAAGCAACCAAAACCTGATGATAAAGGCAGCTTTGTCGAAGATATCTCAAAAATTGAAGTCTCCAAAAGGCCTTACGTAACCCTGACTCCAACCTCAGACGGAGCTGAAATATTAATTTCAATTGAAAATATGGCCTTTTTTGACAAAATTGAATATGAGTTAATCTACCTTGCCGATAATCCTCAAATTAATGGCGAAAAAATTGAACGAGGTTCAACAGGTATTGACGTTAATACCAAAGATCCCAAGTATAAAAAATCAATTCTTCTGGGAACTGCTTCAAAAGGCACACGCAGCCCGGATAAGGGAGTTACCGACGGTAAATTAACTTTACATCTGTTTAAAGGAGATACTGAGTATCAGTCCGAAACTGCTTGGGATTTGTTTCAGAAAGGAGCAAAACCGGAAACAATTGAAGACCGCACTCATAAATTTGCGCTTAATTTGCCAACTCTCGGCAAGGATTACTGGATAATTATTGCTGATACCCTAGGAATTCCTAATAATGGACAGTTTGATGCGAGTCAAGTATCTTTGCCAATTTATGGTATATTTTCCGTTGCTCCTGATTTTACAAAAAGTGCAAAAGTCTCAATAAAGGTTGACACAAATCTTAAAACTCCGCAGCTGTATACATTTAACAACAAAGAAGATAAGTGGCAAAAGGTAGACAGCCAATTTGCAGATTCGCTAGTTAGTTTTTCAACAAATTCATTCAACACATTCGTCGTAGTTTCCTCAAAATGAAATCAACATAAATCAAGATTAATGGATAAAATAGTCTCGCTTGCCAAAAGAAGAGGGTTTATCTTTCCAGGATCCGAAATCTACGGAGGATTAGCTGGAACTTGGGATTATGGACCATTGGGGGTCGAGCTTAAAAACAACATTAAGCGGACCTTTTGGCAAAGCATGGTTTATAAGCGCAGCGATGTAGTTGGCGTAGACGCTGCAATTCTAATGAACCCCAAAGTTTGGGAAGCCTCAGGCCACGTTAAAGCCTTTGTCGATCCTTTAATTGAGTGCAAAATTTGTCATTTGAGATTTAGGGCAGATCAAGATGAAGAGGTCAAAAATCACGAGAAATATCATCAAGGTCAAAAAGTAAATTGGACTAAGCCCAAAAAGTTTAATCTTTTAGTTGAAGCAAAAGTGGGTGTAGTTGAAGATCAAAAAACTAATGTCTTTCTTCGCGGCGAAATCACTCAAGGTGTCCACGTTAATTTTAAAAATGTGCTCTCTTCAACAAGAATTCAAATTCCCTTTGGTATTGCTCAAATTGGCAAAGCGTTTAGAAACGAAATCACCCCTGGCAACTTCACCTTTCGTTCTCGCGAATTTGAACAGATGGAGTTGCAATATTATGTTAATCCCGAAAAAAAAGAATCAGAAAAATGGTATGAGTACTGGAAACAAGAACGTTTAAAATGGTATTTAAATTTGGGTTTAGCAAAAAATAAACTGCGTTTCCGTCAACATGCACAAGATGAAAGAGCTCATTATGCTCTTGATGCTTGGGATATCGAATACGATTCACCATTTGGCTGGAAGGAATTTGAAGGAATACATAATCGCGGCAGCTGGGATCTTGCCCAACACCAGAAACATTCAGGGCAAGACATGACTTACTTTGATCAAGAAACAAATAAGCATTTCCTTCCTTATATTATTGAAACTTCAGGCGGTGTTGATCGCGCTACCCTCTTCTTTTTAACTGATGCCTATTCTGAAGAAAAAGATCGCATTATTTTGAAACTTCACCCTCAACTTGCTCCCTACAAGGCCGCCATTTTTCCGCTGCTTGCCAATAAATCAGAATTAGTTAAAAAAGCTCGCTTGATTTACTCTGATCTGCAAACTCAGCTCTCGACGCTCATTGCTTGGGATGACCGTGGCAACATTGGTAAACGCTATTTTGCTCAAGACGAAATTGGCACTCCATATTGCGTTACGGTCGACTTCCAAACGCTTGAAGATGACACAGTCACCATTCGCGACCGTGATACAGCAAAGCAGCAAAGGGTAAAAACCGCGCTGCTTGCCCAAGCTCTTTCAAAGAAACTTATTTAAATTCGCTTGACTAAAAATAGTCAAAACGCCATACTATTATCAGCTGTTTCTCATTTCATAGCTGTGCAAGACACAAAGTCTTACGAATTGTCTCAAAAACCTCATGATTACTGTGGCTTATCTGGGGCTTTTTCAAATAGTGGCGAAGACGTCTCGGGAGTTGTTATCGAAATGGGTAAAGCACTTCAGCATCGGGGACAAAATGGTGGGGGAATAGCAGTTAAGGGAAAAGGCAAATTAATTAAAGTCTTCAAAAAAGCTCAAGCTTTCAACGAAATTTTTAGATCGGTCGATTTAATTGATGAGCATTCATTGCGAGGGGAAGTAGCTATCGCCCACTTAAGGTATCCGACCGAGGGAGCGGGTCGTGCTAACTGTGACGCCCAGCCCTTTTTTGCCAGCTTTGGCGGCTGGGAAATAGCACTTGGGCACAATGGCAGTGTTGTTGACGTCAAAAGACACAGGAGAAAATTGAGAAAGTTTAATGTAAAAACAGAATCTGATTCTGATTCGGAAATTTTAGCCTGGCTTATCGTTACTGCTCCCGGTATCTCCTGGAAACAAAAAATCTCGACAGCTCTCGCCGATGTCAAAGGGGCTTACTCATTGGTTATGCTTACCAATGACGGTAAACTAATGGCACTTCGCGACCCCTGGGGCATTAGGCCGCTGGTTTTTGCGCAAGATAACGGCTATGTTTTTGTGGCTTCCGAAACATGTGCTCTGGACAGAATCAGTATTCGCCACAGCCAAAAATTAAAATCAGGTCAACTCTTAATTGCTGGTAGCGACGGGCTTACAGTTGCCGATTATACCAAGCCGCAGAAACAAAGTTTTTGCGTTTTTGAAAAGCTTTATTTTTCTAACGAAACTTCCAGTTGGGATGGTGTTATCGGTGAGAACAGAGAAAGCTTAGGGAATCAGCTTGCTAGCGAAGAGGCCCAAAGAATAAAAACTGCCAAGTTAAAAAGAAGTGAAGTTGAAAAAATTGAATATGTCGTAGCAGTTCCAGATACAGCTAGACCCGGTGCTTTTGCTTTTTACGAAGCACTAAAAGGGGAGCTAAAAGATTTGAACCTAAAATTTAGCTATTTTAGAGGTCTGGTGAAGGAAAGGTACGATTACGCCAGAAGAACTTTTATAGAGGATGATCCTTATTTAAGGACTAAACATATTGAAAAAAAATTCTTTGTCTCCCCAGCAATTATAGGTAAGTCAATTTATTTAATTGACGACACGGCAGTTCGACTCAATACTTTCAAAATTTTGGTTGAGCACTTATTAAAAGTTGGGGTGCGTGAAATTCATTGCAGATTCTTAGCCCCAAAATTCGTCCACCCCTGTTTTTTGGGCGTTAATATTGGCTCCAGAAGTGAACTAGGCGCGGTCAAAAAAGACAAAAATGGCAATTTTCAGATAATGAGTGAAGAAGAAATTCGAGAAGAACTTAAAGTAGCCTCAGTCCATTATTTAAGTATGGATGGTATGGCCAAAGCCTTGGGATTAACAAAAAAACAGCTCCAGGAAAGTCACTGCACAGGTTGCCTTGACTATCATAATCCTTTTGACATGCACACCTTTGACAAAGATTATGAAAAAACTCCTTACGCTAAAGTGACCGCGGTGAAAAGAGAACAAAAAGCATACTTTCCCGTTCAATCCCAAATAATCTAAAATCGTTAATCAATATAATAAATAATGATATGGGTATCGATTTCAAAATATTAATTGATGAAATCTTAAGAGATGCCAGAGATATGGTTCTGGCAACAACGGTTGGTAAAAAGCCTTGGGCCGCAGAGCTTGTTTTTGGCCACGATAAAAACTTCAATTTATACTGGATTTCAGATGTCGATACTAGACATAGCAGAGAGCTTGAGGCGAATCCAGATGTTGCTGCTGTAATTACAGTGCAGCCGGCTGGCGAGATCAAAAATCGTGGTTTACAAATTGAGGGCAAGGCCAGAAAATTAACACAGGAAGAAATAGTCGGCGCTGCCCGCGAATACTTTGCCAAACGCGGCACACCTCACATGCCCAAAACTATTGAGGAGGTTAACAAGCTCACCAAAGGCCGCAGCTGGTATGTTTTAGAGCCCACAAAAATCTACGTTCTTGACGAAAAGCTTTTTGGTTACGAGAGAAAAGAAGTCACTCTTTAAAGAAATCTGTTTTACAGTCTCTATCGATCATTTTATGTGCTTGACGCATTTCTTCGAGTGAATAAATGTAAATAATCTTAAATTTACCAGATGTTGTTTGATTAGCGTAATCGCATGTTGTTTGCAGAATATGGATGAGTCCCCAATATAACCACTTGCCATTCACATTCTGAACTAAAAAGTTTCTGACTGGAGGAATCTTATAAATCCTAACTCCTGGCTTGTTATAAAACTCAAAAATTCTTTCTTTAAAATCCTCAGCCTTAAAAGGTTTTTGCTTATGTTTTTTAAAGTCAAGTTCTTCTGGGAAGCCTTGTTCACTAGTAATTTGTAACGTGTCATTTAACTCCACAAAACTTGCCATATTGAAATTATAACATCTCAAATTTGAGGTCTTGACAACAACAAATGTATGGTGAAAAATGGTATTAGATGGTGATACTTGGTGATTGAGTCAAACTCGATTGATACACCATTTGACTCCTAAGAAAGCCGCAAAGCTGCCCTTGGAGTTATCTATCTTGCATGAGGTTGTAAGGAGAAAATGTTTCTGGGCAGCTGGGAACCTTCATTTCATAGTATTACCCGAAGGATTGCTTTACCAAAAAAAATTCGTGACTATCTTGCGACAAGTGAAATTGTACTATCTTTTGGCTTCGACAAATGCCTTTTCGGCTTTGACCTACAATCTTGGGAAAAGGAAGCTGCCAGACAAATTGAGTCACCTATTACCCAAAGAGACTCACGTGATATACGCCGATTCCTTTTCTCCACTGCAACCCGCATCGCACTCGATGATCAAGGCCGGTTTGTTATTCCTGGCAGTTTTTTACAATACGCGCAAATAGAAAGGCCTGTAATTATCGGTGCTGGTGATCACTTTGAAATCTGGAACAAAGACAACTGGGAAAAGCAATTTTCAAAGCTTAAGAAGCAAAACAAGTGAAAAAGTATCACCAGAGTGTTCTCTTAGAAGAGACAATTGGACTGTTGAACGTTAAAAAGCAAGCACTTTATATAGATGCTACCGCAGGAGGCGGGGGACATACCCTCGAAATTTTAAAACGCGGTGGAAAAGTTTTGGCAATTGATAGGGATCCTGAAGCTATCAAGCACATTAAAAAGCAATCACAAAAATTTCAAATCGGTAGAGATTTGTTTTTAGCTAACGAGAACTTTAACAAAATCAGCTCAATCGCTAAAGAAAACAGTTTTGAAAATGTTAGCGGCATTATTTTTGATCTGGGTGTCTCAAGTCATCAGCTGGAAAGTGCCCAAAGAGGTTTTAGTTTCTCGAAACTTGGACCACTCGATATGCGCATGGATCCGGATATTTCAGTTGCAGCCAGCGACATCATTAACAATTTTGACAAAAGGAGGTTAAATGAAATATTTAAAAAATTTAGCCAAGAAAAGCTTAGTTGGCCAATTGCTGACGCTATTTTTCGCGCCCGTCAAATAAAACCAATTGAAACAACAACAGAACTGGCAAGAATTGTTAAGGAGGTGTACCAGAAGCACGAGAATAGGTATCGGGGCTCGCGCGCGAAGCGCGGGGTAAGAAATATCAATCCGGCTACAAAAGTGTTTCAGTCCTTAAGAATAGTTGTCAACAGTGAACTTTTAAATTTAGAAGAAAGCTTACCGCAGACTGTCAATTTATTAAATAAAAGCGGCCGATTGGTGGTTATAAGCTTTCATTCGCTTGAAGATGCCATAGTCAAACGATTCTTTAAAGCTAGTCAAGATTTGAAAGTCTTAACAAAATCACCAATCGGCCCTGGGACTTGGGAGCTGTTAACTAATCCCAAATCTCGTAGTGCAAAACTCCGCGCAGCGGAGAAAATTTAAGATATGCTGCCCATATCTGACTTTAAAATAAATGCTCATAAAAAAAGCAAGCTAAACCTGATTGGTAAAATTAAGGTTAAACTTCTTGTGGTTTTTGCGCTAGTTATTGCAGCCCTTTTCTTTACCCAGCTTGTCTTTGCCAGCAATTTAGCTGTTGATGGTCAAAAGATAGCCCAAGTCGATAAAGAGATTCAAGCACTGGAAGCTGAAAACACGACGCTTAAAGTGCAAGTTGCCAAAGAATCATCGCTAACGTCACTTGCCCAAAAAGCTAAGGATCTTGGCTACACAATTCCCAAAAACATCATAAACCCCCAATAGCTTAGTATATAGCCCGAGGCTTTGATAGACTAATAAAAGAGCACCCGCTAATGAACAGGATTAAATTAATTCAAATTCTAATTTTTATTGTTGCAGCCTTAGTTGTTATTAGACTTTTCTATTGGCAATTTATAGCAAGTATCTCAAATTCAGCTGGTAATATTTCTGATATTAAAATACCCGCTCCAAGGGGGGAAATTTATTCAAAGGATGACTTTCCACTTACTGCCAATCAGGAGGCTTTTCTCCTCTACGCTCAGCCAAATGAAGTTAGAAAAAATCCGCAAGAAGTGGCTAAAACACTAGCCCCTTTTTTAATTTCAGAAAAATATTCAACCTCGGCAGCTGAGATTTCGGATCAAGAAAAAGCGCAAAAGGCACAAGAAATAAAAAGGCAAGAAGAGGATATTGGCCAAAAGTTGTCAAACAAGAAACTTTTCTGGGTTCAACTTGCCAGAAAAGTGCCGCTTGAAATTAAGGGAAAAATTCAAGACCTAAATATAGAGGGCCTAGGCTTTCAACAGGATCAAAAGCGATTCTATCCAGAAGCTACAATGGCTGCAGCCCTTCTGGGGTTTGTTGGTTCTGATAAATTTGGTGACGATACTGGTTATTTTGGACTCGAAGGTTACTATGATGGGCAACTTAAAGGTAAATCAGGAAGACTTGGAGCAAGTCAAGATCCATTGGGATTCCCGATTCTAGTTGGTAAATATCGCCCGATTGAACCCAAAAAAGGTAGTTCTCTTCGTTTAACCATCGATAGAACTATTCAGTATATTGCCGAAAAAAAACTAAAAGAATCGGTCGAAAAATATGGCGCCAAAGACGGAACCGTTATTATTTTGGATCCCTCAAATGGTCATCTATTAGCTATGGCAAGTTATCCTACATACAGTCCAAGTTTGTATTCAGAATTCGATGAAAAACTATTTAAAAACCCGGCTGTTGCCGATACTTACGAGCCTGGCAGCACATTTAAATTGATAACCATGTCTGCAGCACTCGAAACTAATGTCGTCACACCCGATACCAAATGCGATGTTTGTACAGGCCCTCGCCAAATTGCAGGCTATAAAATATCAACATGGAACGACAAATATTACCCTAATTCGACTATGACCCAAGTTATCCAGCATTCAGATAATATCGGCATGACATTTGTTGCCGACAAATTAGGCATTGATAAATTTTATGAGTATATAACTAAATTCGGGTTTGGTAAAAAAACTCAAATAGATCTTCAGGAAGAAACAAGTGGTGCGGTTAGGGCTAGACAGGATTGGAAAACCATCGATTTGGCAACGGCTTCGTTTGGTCAGGGGATAGCTGTAACACCAATTCAGATGGTTCAGGCAGTTGCAGCCATTGCCAATAAAGGAAAGTTAATTTCCCCGAAAGTTGCTGAAAAAATAATCGATGAGGGCAAAGAAACAATTGTTAAACCTGATGAAGTAAGGCAAATCATTTCACCCAAAACTGCAACTCAAATTACAGAGATGATGGTCAATGCCGTTGAAAATGGTGAAGCGCGTGCCTTTGCCCCAAAGGGTTATCGAATCGCTGGCAAAACTGGTACTGCTCAAATTCCACTTGCCGGCCACTATGACCCCCAAAAAACAATCGCCTCCTTTGTTGGTTTTGCGCCGGCAGACGATCCAAAATTTGTAATGCTTGTTCGCTTTACTGAACCATCCTCTTCTATATTCGGCTCGGAAACCGCCGCCCCAGCATTCTTTTCTATTGCTAAAGAACTTTTCAACTATCTAGCAATTTCACCCACCAACAATTAAAATGTTTTCTCAAAGTGGACTCTTTTCTTAAAGATCTAATCGTCAGTGCTAGTTTTGCTAAAGACCCCGTCGGTTCTATTATTTTAACTCTTGTTGTAGTTTGGTCTTTAATTTGGAAAGGTCTTGCTCTTTATCATGCTGCTGGACACAAACAAAATTATTGGTTTATTGCCGTCCTACTTCTAAATACTGCTGGAATTCTAGAGATTGCCTACCTCTTTTTCTTTGCCGAGGAAAAGCTAAATCTCAAAAAGAGCAGAGAATGGCTAAAATCTATAAAATTTAGGAAAAATTTTTCAAGGATTAAGCCAACAAAAAACCTATAGAGTTGTAATTAAAGCCAATATTTGCTAAAATTAAGTGTGACTATGCCATCTATCTATAAGGTGGCTTTTTTTTGCAAAAATTAGCTAGTGCTAAAATAATTTATAATGTGGCGACAGATTAAAAATTATTATCATCTGCTTCAAGCACTAATTGCCGTAATTTACTTTAGGTTTCCCTCAAGAAGGCTAAAAGTCGTCGGTGTTACTGGAACTGACGGTAAGTCGACAACAGTCAATATGGCCTACGGGATTCTCAAATCGGCAAACCTTAAAGTATCCGCAATTTCCTCAATAAGCGCAATTATCGACGAAAAAAAAATTGACACCGGACTGCATACCACTACTCCCAGCTCCTGGGATATCCAGAAGTATTTAAGAAAAGCAGTTGACTCAGCTGCCCAATATTTTATTTTAGAGGCAACTTCACACGGTCTTGACCAAAATCGACTTGCGTTTATAAACTTCAAGATTGCGACCCTGACCAATGTTTCAAGCGAACACTTGGATTATCACAAAAGTCAAAAAAATTACTTGAACAGCAAACTGAAGCTTTTTAAAAAAGTTCAATACTCAATATTAAATAAGGATGATCGCACCTTTAACTATTTTAAAAATAACGCTAGCGGAAAAATTATCAGCTATAGCTTGCAAAAAAACGCTGATTTTAACCTAAAAAAATATCCTATCAAATTAAAAACTATTGGCAATTTTAATTTGGAAAATGCTCTCGCGGCAATTGCCACATCAACACTATTAGGAGTAGATAAAAAAACTTGTCTTGAAGCACTTTCAAATTATAAAGGCATTTTAGGAAGACTTGAGGAAATCGATCTTGGTCAGCCGTTTAAAGTCTTTATTGATTTTGCCCACACCCCGAATGGTCTTGAAAAAGCCTTATCAACTTTAAAGTCAGAACTTAGAGGTAAA
>OBEQ010955725.1_pt1 | contig 16296 bp, 21 predicted proteins | sample 1670901 | NCBI WGS metagenome assembly OBEQ01 (sample SAMEA104232315, study PRJEB22302) | groundwater metagenome | biome: forest; feature: aquifer; material: groundwater | place: USA | collected 2011-08-07 | depth 5.4 m
ATGGGCTTGTAGCTCAGCGGGAGAGCACACGACTGAAGCTCGTGGTGTCGGGGGTTCAACTCCCCCCGAGCCCATTCCAAACATTTATAAAATAAAATTGGTTAAGCAGTTTATCAAAAAGAGGAAAGAATGGACAAATTAGATTTTGGTGTTGCTGGATTTTTTCTAGGTATTGCTAGTATGATTCTTGCATTTGTTGCCCCGATCGCAGGATTAGTTCTTGGAACAATAGGATTAAATTTTTCTAAAAAAACAAAAGAAAATACCCATGTTGTAAGAACGCTGAATTGGATGGGAATTGTGATAAGTTTAATTGTTATTATTGTTTCAATAGTACTTGCATATCTTGCCCTAAAGTTTAATTTATTAAATCCTGGATTAACAAATGTTGTCTCTAAATAAAAAGATAAAGAAATCAAATAAGAGAGCTGCTTTAGAAATGTCTGTAGGGACAATTGTAACAATAGTTTTGCTTATGTCTATGCTTGTTTTAGGAATTGTTTTAATTCAAAAAATCTTTTCAGCTAGTACAAGTGCTGTCGGGCAAATTGATGATAAAATAAAAAGTCAGATTAATACGTTGTTCGATAAAGATGATACAAGAAAGATTTCTCTTTACCCGAATGATGCTAAAATTAGTATTAAACAGGGAACGCAAAATGAAGGGTTCTTTTTTGCATTAAGAAATCTTAATAGAGAACCAACAGATTTTACATATACTATTGAGGTTGATCCAGAGCATGATATTAGAAAAAAGTGTAGTAGCACTTTAAGTGCGAGGGATGTAAATGATTGGATAATAAATCCAGCCGGAAGTATAAGTTTAGGACCTAATCAGAGACAGGAAAATCCTGAGTTGATTTTGTTTGATATACCAGATAGTGCTCCTGGATGTACTATTCCCTTTAAGATAACTGTTAAGACTAAGGGTGCTGGTAATTATGATAGCGCTAAGATGTTTGTTACAGTTGTTGGTAAATAAGAAAATTTAAGAACAACTTTTTCTTGCATAATTAATGAGTTTAAAACTGTACAATACATTAACTAGAAAGAAAGAAGTTTTCAAGCCGATTAAGAGCAAACATGTTGGGATTTATTCTTGCGGGCCGACTGTTTACAACTATGCTCATATTGGAAATTTAAGAACTTATATTTTTAATGATATCTTGAAAAGAAGTTTATTGTTTTTAGGTTATAAAGTAAAACACGTAATGAATATTACTGATGTAGATGATAAAACCATTAAAGGGAGTATAAAAGCTGAAGAAAGTTTGAAAGATTTTACTAGAAAATATGAGAAAATATTTTTTCAAGATCTTGAGGAATTGAATATTCTAAAGCCAGATTATGTTTTAAGAGCTACGGGATCTATTAACGAAATGGTTAAGATTATTAAGGGTTTGTTGGATAAAGGTTATGCGTATAAAACAAGTGATGGGATTTATTTCTCAATTTCTAAATTCAAAGATTATGGGAAATTAGCTGGACTTGGAGACGTTAAAGACGCTAAGCAAAGAATAAAGAACGATGAGTATGACAAAGAAAATCCTGGGGATTTTGCCTTGTGGAAGTTTTATACAAAGGAAGATGGAAATGTTTTTTGGGATGTAGAAATTGGAAAAGGTCGACCCGGTTGGCATATTGAGTGTTCTGCAATGTCTATGAAAGTTCTTGGAGAGCACTTTGATGTACACACTGGAGCTATAGATTTAATTTTCCCACATCACACTAACGAAATTGCACAAAGTGAGGCTTTTTCTGGAAAGAAATTTGTAAATTACTGGCTGCATGCTGGATTTTTAAGTATGAAAGAAGGAAAAATGTCTAAATCTGTTGGAAATGTTTATTCCTTAAAAAATTTGGAGGAAATGGGCTTCGCACCGGTAGATTATAGATATATGACACTAACAACACACTACAGAGACCCTTTGAATTTTACAATGGAAAATTTAGAGGCCTCGAAAAATGCTTATCAACGGCTGAGGAATATTGTGTCTGAATTAAAAGATGATAAGAAAGAGAATAAGAAATATCTCAAGTATTTTGAAGATGCTATAGAAGATGATTTAGATATGCCTAAAGCTCTCTCTGTTTTATGGACAATTCTTCGAGATGTAAAAGCAGAGGGGAAATTAAGAACTTTGAAGAAAATGGATGAAGTGTTTGGTTTGAAATTGCTTGAAAAAGAAGAGATTAAGATTCCTGCTAACGTTAATAAGTTGGTTAAAGAAAGAGAGACTGCAAGGAAGAATAAAGATTGGAAAAAATCTGATGAATCACGTGAAAAAATAAAAAAGCTTGGGTATGTTGTTGAAGATACTGATGAGGGAAGTAGAATAAAAGAAATATGAAAAAAGGAGATTTGTTTTATATTTTTTCTTTTATCACATTTTTGTTTGTAAGAATTTATTTATTTTTATTTCAAAATAAACATATCTACATTAGGGGAGTTTTAATTCACCATTTTTACATAGGATCAATCTTATTTTTGGGAGGAATATTCTTATTTAAATTTTATCAGACTTTTTCTTTAGTAATTTTTGGTATTGGGGCTGGATTAATTGTAGATGAATTAGTATTCATTTTATTAGGAGGCGGTTTAACTCCACAATATTTATCATCCATTTCATTTAGTGGGGCTATAGTTTGTATGATCTTGCTTTTTATTTTTAGAAAAAAGGTAGTAAGTATCTTAATGGAATAACTAGATCAATAAGAAATAGCAAATATCAAAGTTTTTTGTATAAATTGGTTACATGTTTGAGGAGTAACATGCTCAAAGGTTAAGCTGTAAAATAGTATTTGGATCTGGGAATTTGATCTTGTTTTTTTCAAAATCTTCTTTTTTTGAATATCCTATTGGTGTTCCTTTTTCTGGTAGCTCTGTTAAAATTTGGAAATGAAGATGTCTTGACCAGCCACCATTTTCACCATTGACAAAATCTCCAAGCGTTCCTATTCTTTCCCCCATATTTATTAATCCTAACTTTGGAAGATTTTTTGATAAATGGCCATAAAAAGTGTATAATACTTGTCCGTTTATTTTGTGTTTTATAATAGCATAATGTCCATAACTATGGCTTCCAGGTTCGAACTCTACTCTTATTACTTCACCATCATACGGGGCATGAACATTTTTCAATTCACTTGAAAATATATCGACTCCTAAATGAATTGTTCTCCCTTCTTTTTCAATATGAGAATCTTTTAACATTTCTTTTCTGTCTTCACCATATCTGCCTATAAGAAATTCTTTACCAGATTTTCTTATAAATTCATTGTTAAACTTCTGTCTCATGTCTGGAGAAGTTGGATCAATTCCTTTCTTTTTATTTTCTTCAAAAAATATTTTTATATTTTTATATGGTTGCAAAGATGAAGTTATCTGATTAAAATCAAGTATTATTATCTCTGAATTTTCTCTTATACCCTTAATTATTTCAAAGCTTTTTTCTTTTGTCTTATTTAGCATTATTAAATGTTGAACATTTTATATAGTTTTTCTCTTGTGAGATATGTTGGAAAAAGGTCATTATACTGTGTGGTTCTTGATGCTCCACTGATTGGAACATGTTGGGGCAGGAATCCACGTTTATCGAAACCAAATTCAGATGTTGTTTCTGTTCCAAATGTTCTTCCTTGAATTGCTGCTGTTCTCAATACTCCTGTGGCGTTTCCATTACATTCTCCAAAAACCATATCTATTTCTCCACCCATTATCTTTCCTTTTTCAGACCTTATAGAGAGATCTCTTAACAACATGGTTGATACTGCAGTGTATAATCCATTCCGTGCGTGATCTTCTAAAGTAGCGGCTTCTGTTATTTCGGCCATCCTCAGCTGTTTATCTTCTCCAATCGGAATAGTAGCAATTTCTGCTATTCCTGCAGAGATTATTTCATCTTTATAAGATGCTATACCGATAATATTGTTTTGATTGTTTAGTATGTTTATTACGTCAGACCTATTCCAACCAAATCTACTGTAAAGACCTGACATTTGATCAATAACTATCTCTCTTTCTTCTTCTTTTTCTGGAAGATTTAATGTTCTAATTTTGTATCCTTTTTCTTCTAATCTTCTAAAAATCTCCTGGGGTTCTCTTTTAGCAAAATCTCTTGCTTCTTCAACATTCCTAATATACTGGTTTATTTCATTTGGATTTGGTTCTCTTGTCGTATCATTTGAACCAATATAGACAAGCCAACTGTTATCGAAAGCAGGTTGAGTTCCTTTCAAATTGAAAGCCACTTCTAAAGAATCTTCTAATAAAGATTTTTTTATTGGAATTGGAATTGAGTCTGCAATAATAGCTCGTAAACTTATCCTCGTAATATCTTTTTCTTCTCTTAAGTAGTTTTCTTTTAATCTATAAAGTTCATTCACAAAGGTTTCGAGTTCTTCTGCATTTGTAATCAATTTAGGGGTATAAAACCCCTTAATTCTTTTAAATGAAGCTTCTAGGGGCGGCCATAAACCTCCAATTGAGCTTGTTAATGGTACTTGTTGTTGTGGGATATCTTGATTTGTTTCTTCTGCTATTGAAGAAGCAGAATTATTTGTTTGTGAAGTCATTTCTCTCTTCCCCCGTTTTGTCTCTCACGTCTCATCATTGGGAAAAGAATAACATCTTTTATTGTGTGTGAGTTTGTTAAGAACATAACTAATCTGTCTATTCCTAAACCTAAACCACCAGTTGGAGGAATTCCAAAATCAATAGCTCTGCAAAAGTCTTCATCTATCTCTCCAGGAATTTCATCGCTTTCTCTTGAAGATACTTGTTCTGTAAGTAATTTTCTTTGTAATATCGGATCGTTTAATTCTGAATAAGCATTTCCAAGTTCATACCCATATGCAAATGGCTCAAATCTTTCTATTAGACGTGAATCTAGTCTATGAACCTTGCATAATGGGGTTGTTTCTCTAGGATGATCTATTATAAATGTTGGTTGAATTAAAGTTGGTTCTACATAATGGCTAAATAGTGCTTGAGTTAGATCCCCCCAACACCATGTGTCTAAATCTTTTCTTGGAACTGCTTTTGAAAAGAAAGTAGGGTCTTCTAGTTTTCTTAATCTATCTCTAAGTTGTTCTTCACTTAAATCTCCAACTGGAATTCCTGTTTGCTCTCTTACAACATCTAGCATTTTTACTCTTTTCCAGGGAGGTGTGAAGTCTAGTTCTATTTTCTCTTTCCCAGTAATATTTTGATAGTCTATTTTTGTTTTTCCTAGGACTTTATTAAAAATAAATGAATACATTTCTTCTGTTAAGCACATCATGTCTGAATAGTCTGCAAAAGATTGGTAACATTCCATCATAGTAAATTCTGGATTGTGAGTTCTATCTAGTCCTTCATTTCTAAAGTTTTTACCAATTGAATAAACTCTCTCAAAGCCTCCAGCGATTAATCTTTTAAGATATAATTCTGGAGAAATACTTAGAAATGATGTTTCGTTTAAGGCATTGATGTGTGTGCTAAAGGGTTTTGCCGAAGCACCTCCGTAAACTGGTTGCAAGATAGGAATTTCTACCTCTAAGAAATTTTCTTTGTCTAGAAATTCCCTCATAGCAGAGATTGCTCTGCTTCTTTTAGAAAAAACTTCTCTTTGCTCTGAATCTGTTGCGAGAAATTCACTTCTTCTTCTATATTTCAATTCAGGATCTTGAAGTCCGTGTCTTTTCTCTGGAAGAGGCAATAAGGTTTTTGTCAGTAAATCATAATTACTAACTCTTATTGTAATTTCTCCTCTTCTTGTTTTAAATGAGGGTCCTTCGATACCAATTATATCTCCAAGATCTAAAAGATTAGCTAATTTTTGTTTTGTGTCTTCTAAAGTAGATTTTTGAAAATAAATTTGGATAGTTCCGCTTTGATCTTGGATTTCTGCAAAAGTAACATTTCCATGATCTCTCCATGCTGTTAATCTTCCAGCTATCCTATAAATTTTTCCAGTATTTTCTCCGTGCGCATCATAATCTTGTCTTATTTGAGAAGCAGTTGTATCTGGTAAATATTTGTAGGGATACGGATTTATACCTAAATCCCTAATTAGCTCTACTTTTTCTTTTCTTAGTTCTGATTGATCTGATTGTTTTTCCATAAGTATTTTCTTAGATTTGAGTATATTAACTTTATGTTATTTAAATAATAAGTATAAATTGTTTTTTAGAATGTCGTTGCTTCTTCTCTCACATAAACAACATCACCTTGAGTGTATTTCTTTTCAAATAAAACTTTAAGTGCTGCTTTTATTTTTTTCTCATTGGCTTCTTCTATGCTGATTATATCTGGTGTTAATTTTTCCTCTCCTACCGCCATTCTTGGTGGGAAGTTATAGACCTGAGATACGTCTAGTTCATGTTCAGCTAATACTGTTAATTTACGTGCGAACGCTCCTATTTCGTGTTCTGGAGAGTTTGATCTAATATATCCTTTACTTTTGCCGTTTTTTAATATCTCAATTTTTTTAGAGAATGATGAGAAATTGTCATAAGTACCTTCTTCAATTTGACTACCTATTTCCATTATATCTGATATTACTGCAAAGGCTGTTGGTTTTGATCCTGCTCCAGGTCCTTTGAAAGTGTAAGTTCCGCCATGTTGTCCTACAATTGTTATTGCATTTATGGCTTCATTTGTTCCAAATAATGGATGATCTTCTGAAATGTATGCTGGATGCACGCTTAGCTCTAGTCCATTTTCTGTCCTTTTGGCAACTGCCACTTGTTTCAAAGAATGATATTTTCCAGTATAATCGGCAAGTCTTTCCATGTAGAATATATCTGCAGAAGTAATTTTATCAATTCCTTCTGTGCTAATCATATCTGTTGTTATATGTGTTCTAAATGCTAAAGATGCCAGTATTGCAAGTTTAGCTGCAGCATCTTTTCCATTTAAATCGCTTGTCGGGTCTGCTTCTGCATAGCCTTTATCTTGAGCTTGTTTTGTTGCTTCTTCTCTACTCATTCCCCTGCTCATTTGTGTTAATATATAGTTTGAAGTTCCGTTAATTATTCCAACTATTTTAGTTATTTGATCATGAGCAAAATATTGTCTCATTTGCTTTATTATTGGAATTCCTCCGCATACAGCTGCTTCAAATCTTAAATTAACTTCATTGGCGTTTGCTAATTGTGTAAGATTTGCTAAGTTTCTAGCCACATTTTGTTTGTTAGCTGTAACTACATGTTTTTTATTTTTCAGGCTTTCTTCAATATGCTGCAATGAAGAAGCATCGTATTTAGCACTTCCTCCAACAGCATCAACTATAATGTCTATTTCGGGGTTCCTTACAATGTCTTCTAAGGGATTTGTTGTGAATATTGGAAGGTCTGCTTTTCCTAATCCTGGAGAAATAGTTATATTTCTCGGGCCGTCTTTTTTTGTTCCAACAGCAGCTAGTTTATATCTTTCAGAATTTTCATTATTTGCGTTTAAGAAATAATCTACTACTCCTTTTCCTACATTCCCATACCCTAAAACGCCTATTTGTAAGATTTTCATTTTAAATGTCTAATAATTTAATTTGGAGTACGTCACTCTTTAGAAAAATTAAGTATTTGTGATCTTTTTTATCACTTTTGGCCATAGAATTGGTGTATTTATTAGATATTTAAATATTTGTCTGTTGCACTATGTGGTTCAGAAGAAACCATTTCTTAAGATATAGACAAAAGATTACTGTATAGTTTCCCCGCCGTCAACAACAATTACTTCTCCGTTTAGATAATCATTTTCGCAAGCGAAAACAGCTGCGTGTGCAATTTCTTCTGGAGTTCCAGGACGTTTCAATGGAACTGTTTTTGCTTCTGCTGCAAGTTCTTTTTTTGCATCTTTACCATACATCTTTTTCCAGATTATGGTATCTATTATTCCAGGAGCGATTGCGTTCACTCGAATTTTTTTGTCTGATAGTTCTAAAGCAAGGGTTTTTGTTAGGCTGATAACGGCTGCCTTAGATGCACAATAAATTCCATATTCTTCATAATTTTTTATTCCTGCTATAGAACTTATATTTAGTATACATGCATTTTTGGATAATTTTGGTATTGCGTATTTGCACATAAAGAATAATCCTTTAAAGTTTATATCTAAAATATCGTTCAACATTTTTGTGGAAGTATCCTTTAATTTAGCTACATGAACAACGCCCGCGTTGTTAATTAGAATATCTATTTGCTCTATCTTTTTCATTGCAATTGAAATTTCATTTTCGTTACTAACATTTACTTTATGAAATTCACAATTAAATTCCGGCTTGTTTATACCGAAAACAATTATCTTTGCTCCTTTTTTAATAAGACTTTGCGAAATGGCTTTTCCTATACCCGAACTAGCACCTGTAATAAGAACTATTTTGTTTTTCAAATCCATAGTTATAGATATAATTAGACATTTATTAAGGTTATGAAATGGGTTAGAAGATTAGTAGAAGAATAATTAATTTTATTCTTTATCTGGCTCATAAGTAGCTTTTTCTCTAATCTTTTTTGGTTTACCCATTTCGATATAAGAGGAAAAGGGCATTTCAATTTCTCTACTGTGAGATCTGTGTTCGTAAGAAACAGTTAATATTATGCCGTGTTCTCTGGTTTTATCACCGTACCGGAAATATCCCCTTTCATCTACACAAGCAAGAATTTTTTCGATATTACCTCTTCTTTGTTCAAACCAGGATCTTTCATTATTATCTGTTCCAGTTATTTTAAACAGATATAATATATCGTGAGATTGAAGATTAAGTACTAAACTTCTACTATGTGTTTCTGCCATATGACAAATTGCTATAGTTTATTTATAACCTTTTATATGCTTTTTTGTATATTTAGGATCATTCAGGCTTCATCCTGCCCCATTTGTTCAATGCTTCTTGTAATTCTTTGTGATTGGGTTGTTTAGCATATTGTTCTAACGATATGTGTTGTTTGTGAGCTTCAATAGCTTGCATTGTTGCTTTTGCGCCTGCTCTTGTTCCTCGAGGATGTCCGTGAATTCCTCCTGAGACTAACAAGATTAAATCTTTTCCATAAATATTAAGAATATCGGGAACTAAACCAGGATGTAAACCCCCAGAAGAAACGGGAAATGCTGGTTTTACATTGCCCCAATCTTGATTGAGTAAAATATGTTTGTAGGCTTTTGTATTTTTATCTCGGAGAACGTTCGCTATACTTGTTACTTCCTCTTTATTTCCAACTAATTTTCCTACAGCTGTTCCAGAATGTATTTGATCTACTCCAATCATACGCATTATTTTTGCTAGAAATTCCATAGTAATTCCTTGCGAAGCAACTCGGTCAAAGGCAGCATGCATTGCTCGGTGCGCATGAATAGCCATTTTATAATCTCCCAAAGTTTCTCTTAAAGTTTGAACTGCGGAGCAACCAGTAACAACAACATCAATCATTGCATATTTGAAATCGTGATCGTGCAAAAATTTGGCCCTGCGCTTCATCTCATCTGTTTCTGCTGTGATATTAATGAATGCATCTTTTTTATCACCCGTTAATTTTTCAGCCTTATCTCTCATTTTTGACATTAACTTAACTCTCTTATAGAAATTATTAAACGAAGTTGAAGATAAATTTTCATCGTCTTTTACACAATCAAAACCACCCATCCATGTTTCAAAACCAATGTCTGCATGTTCCTGAGCGGAGAAACCAATCTTTGGTTTTGGTACAGCACCTGTTAAAGGTCTGTCATAAACTTTAAAATAATTTCTCAGGCCATGAATACCTAAGTTGGGGCCACGAAAAGATCTTATATATTCTTGTGGAAATTCTGCGTCAATCAATCTTAAACCTTTCAGGGCTTTCATTCCAAATATATTTCCAGCGATTCCAGATAATAACTGGGGCATATTTCCTTTTTCCCATAAATCTAAAGGATAAGAAACATAAATATAATTTCCCTCTATTTTGTAAGCTGTTGCCATTAATTTCTTCATTCTAGGCGGCAATTTAAATAAAGTTGTCCATGTTCCTGTTGAGGATTCTGATGCTATTCTCCCAATAGCGTCTGCTTTAGTTATTCCTTTGTCTGGTTCAAAATAAAAAAGAACTTTTATTTCTGAACGAGAAGGTTTATAATTCAAATTGATAAAATCATGATACCACTCAACTTTTTTTGACATATAATCACCTTTTTATTCAATACATTATGGAAAATAATTATATAAAGGTTGTGAATGTTTTGTATGATATAAGAGGGTAAGAGGTTAAAATGAAGTATATAATAAAAGAAGGGGAGATTTCTATATTACTGCCAGAAGGAGAAGGGGGTGGATTAAGCGGAGAAGTACATTTGATTAAGCATGAGGGTAAAAAATATGTTGTTAGAAGATGTAAAGAGCTGAAAAAAGCTAAACAATATGAATTTATTTCTAAAAAATTGGGAAAATATGGTTTTTTACCTAAATTTCTAGGAAGATATGGAAAAGATGTTTTATATGAATATATTGAAGGGAGAGATTTAAGAAAAGATGAGAAATTAGATGTTTTTAGACAATTAGGAGCAATTGCTGCTAAAGTTAATACAGTTAATTCTTCCTACTCTCACGAACTTAGGCTTGATCAGCAATTAAAAGAATTGGTAAGTGGAAAATATAAAACAATAGGTAAGGCGGCAATGAGAGTCTGGAAGAATAGAATGGCTGGAGAGAAGTTTGATAAAAGAAGAGTTAAAGCTCTTTTATCTAAAGATGAAGGTGAGAATATTAAAAGGATTTATTTCTATTTGAAAAAGAAAGTTAAACCAAAAGTGACTTATGAATCTAATGATCTTTCCGGGGGTAATTTCAGATTAAGTAAAGGCAAAGTTTATTTTATAGATGTAGAAGCTATAAAACCTCGGTGGAAGGGATTTGGAATTGCTAAGTGTTTTACCCAATGGGCTAAAACACCAAAAAAACAACAGGCCTTTTTGAAGGGATATAAGTCTGTTAGTTCTGTTAAGTTTTTGAACAAAAATTACATGGATTTTTTATATCTCAATTTTTATGTGCAATCATTAAACTATAAAGTAAAAGTTGGAAGAGAATATAATGTGGAATTGAGAAGATTAAAAGTTTTAATTAATAAATATAATGGAATGTTAAAATGAAAACATATCGGAAAGCAATTTTCGCTGTTGTGTATACAATTGATGAAGGAAAGGTAGAATATTTAATTCTTAAGAGGAAAAAACACTGGAAGGGATGGGAATTTACTAAAGGGGGTGTGGAGAAAGGTGAAAAATTAATTGAAACTGTTTGGAGAGAAATAAAAGAAGAAACGGGGCAAAGAGTAATTGACATAAAAAAGTGGAAAACTGGAGGAAAATATAAGTATGGGAAGGATTTTGTGCAGAAAGCTAAGCATATTGGCCAGGAATGGACGTTATTTTCAGTTCGAGTTGCAAAAGGAAAGGTTAATTTAGATAGAGAAGAGCATAATGGTTTCAAATGGCTGGATTTCAAGAATGCGGAGAAAATATTAACATGGAAGAATCAAAAGAAGTGTTTAAAAATGGTGAATAGTTCTTTAGAAAATGGAGTACACTAAATATAGATGGTTTTTCACTAAGTCTGATAAGCTTGTATATGGTGGCAAGAGTGCGGAACAGAATGAGAAAATAGTTAATGAGCTTCTAAAAAGTGGAGAAAATAAAATAATTATGCATACTAGACTTCCCGGAAGCCCCTTTGCAGTAATAGATTCACCAATAAAGAAGGTGAATGAATCTGACCTTGCAGAAACGGCTGTTTGGTGTGCGTCTTTTTCAAGGGCATGGAGATCAGGTTTGAAAAGAACAGTAATAGATATTTTTAATTCTAATCAGATATCAAAGAAAAGAGAGATGAAATCAGGAACTTTTGGAGTACTTGGTAGAGGAGAAAAGAAAATTGTTGAATTAAAGTTATATTTAGTAAAACAAAAAGGAGTTTTAAGAGCGGTTCCGTTACAAACGTTGAAAACAAAAGATAAAGTTTTAGGAATTGTTCCTGGAAGAATTGAAAAAGATAAATTTGCCTCAATTATCGCAGAGAAATTGAATGTCTCAAAAGAAGAAGCTTTGAATTGTCTCCCAACTGGAGGATTTAAACTATGCAAATAAAAAGACAAAGTATTGTCCATTTAGGAAAACAGGGATTAAGTGATAATTTTTTTCTAACATTGGAGAATAATTTCAGAACTCACGAAAACGTTAAGGTTATTGTTTTAAAATCTGCGGGACATGAAAGAGGAAAAGTGGGGGAGTTTAAAGAGGGTATTCTTAATAGACTAGGGAGTAAATATACTGGAAAAGTTGTTGGATTTACTATTTTTGTAAAGAAGTGGAGAAAAAACGTTAGATAATTATTTAGCGCAAGGAGCTTGAGTTAAAATGGATAAAGTTTGACCAGTCATGTTATTATTTCCCTCGTTAATATCAGTTATTGTCTGATTGAATAAAGTCTTGTAATAAGGATATTTTTGTTGACTTTTATTCTTTTGAGTTTGTTTTTCTTTTATTTCTATCCATTGAGGGTATTGGTCTTCAGCTTCCTGGAAAACACCCTGAGCAAACTGTGTTTCATTGTGCTTCATGAAAACGTAATAGTGTGAAAGAGCATGTCCTGGACAGATCGATTCATTTCCTGTTTTAACATAATCATGAAGAGAGGCTAAACCATGCCCAGCGTGGGCATATTCTCTGTATTTTGTTAAAATAGCTAGTTTGTTAACTTCTTCGCTAGCATATTCATCATCTTTGGTAAGATTTTTTAATTGATTAAAATCATTTTCAGTGGCATTCCACGAACCTACTGGAAGTAAAAGATGATCAATTTCGCTAAGTACTTGAGTATTGCCCACTACAACTATTTTTTCTTGTGGAACTTGTTTATTTTGAAGGATAAAGAAAACTATTAAAGCAATAAGAATCAGAGTGATTATAAAAGAGATTAATTTAATTTTTTTCATGAAAATTTATTGGTTTTTATTCTACTATTAAAGTGCCTTTCATGTCTCGGTGTCCTTCACCACACATTGTTGGACATCTAAATTCATATGTTCCTGCTTTGTCTGCAGTAAATTCAACTGAATCTATTCCGCTTACGCCTAGATCTGGAATCATGATTCCATGAGTTGTGTCTGTATTATCTATAATAATTTTAACGTGATCTCCTTTTTTAACTGTAATAGTTCCTGGAGTAAAAGTCCACCTTTTAGCCTTTAGGTTTATAACCTTGGTAGGGGATGTCACAGAGCCACTATCTAGGTTTGTTGTTTGAGTTGTAACGTGTCCATTAGCTATAGTAGGATTTGCACTATTAGGTGATGCGTTTGTTGATTTATATAAGAAGAATCCCCCAATAAGTAAAATAGCTATGATTAAAATAGACCATACAGCTTTTTTCATAATTATGGTTTGGCTGTTTGGATATATAAACTTTATGAAACAGAAGATCATGACTTGAAGTTTTTTAAAGAGAAAAAATTCACAAAGCCACTTCAACCAAATGATTTATAAAGCCTGCTTGTGGTATGTTTTTAGCCAAACAGTCTTTGACTGATCTAGTGCTGAAAAGCACGGCGAATTAATAATATGGCAGATGTACTTAGAATTGATCCTCAGAAATATAATATAAATTTAGCTGAAGCTTTGAAAAAAGTAGAGGAATTTAAAGAGCCCGAATGGGCTGCTTATGTAAAAACCGGTTCTAGTAAAGTAAGACCTCCCTTCGACGACGATTTTTGGTACAAAAGGTCTGCTTCTATCTTAAGACAGATTTATAGAAAGGGAGATGTAGGGGTAAACAGACTAAGAACAAGATATGGAAGCAGAAAAAATAGAGGGAATGAACCTGAAAGATTTAGAAAAGGTTCTGGGAAAATTATTAGAGTGATATTACAACAAGCTGAGCAAGCAGGATTATTAGAGAAAAATCCTTCAAAAAAAGGAGGAAGAAGATTGACTGCTAAGGGAAGGCAGTTGCTTGAATCTTTTAGTTAAAATGGTTTTAAAATATACTAAAAAAATTAAATTGGGCAAGGCTGCAAAGAAAACCAAGTGGGCACCTGTTTGGGTTGTACTAAAGAAATATGGCAAGGGTAAAAGAGTGCACCCGTCGGCGATCACAAGACATAGAAGATCTTGGAGAAGAACTAAATTAAAGATAGGTCCGAGAAAAATAAGGCCTAGACATTACGCTTAATTAGGAATTTAACATGGCTAAACAAAAAAAATCAATGCAAGATGGAGACGAAAGAGAATATGTGGTTCCATTGAGAAAACAATGGCTTAAAGTTCCTAAATATAGAAGAGCTGAAAAAGCTGTTAAAGCTTTGAAAGAATTTCTTGCCAAACATTTAAGAGTTGAAGATAGAGATATTAGAAAAATAAAATTGGATCACTTTTTGAATGAAGAAGTATGGGCTAAAGGAATGAGAAAACCATTTCATAAGATTAAGGTTAAGGTAAAGAAAGATAAAGAAGTTTACCGAGTTTACCTTTCTGAAATTCCCGAATTCATAAAATATAAGATGGATAGAGAAAATAAATCTAAAGAAGCTGTTTCTAAAGTTAAGGAAAAGAAGAAAGCAGAAACACCGGCAGAACAAGCTGAAGAAACAGATGAAGAGAAGAAAGACGCTGAAAATGCTGAAGAGAAAAAGGAAGCTTCTAAGGAAAGCATGCAAGAAATGGAAAAACAGATCCATAAACAATCAAAGCATGAACAAACTTCTAAGAAACCACCAAAAATAAGAAGAATGGCTTTGCAGAAATAAAAGGTAATTGGATAAATCAAGATGAATCTTACAACACATCAAAGAGCTCTAGCATTTGGTGCATTGTACTATGATGAAATGGCCTTAAACGCCTATCAATTTGATAAAAATCATAGGGAAAGAAGACTTGAGAAGGTTATAGAAAAAGATTCTGAACTTGAATGTCTTATAAATAGATTTAAGGAGGATCAAAAAAATATTCTTGCATTATTAAGAAGAAATATGATGAATATAATGCTTGATCAAAGACTAACGTCCTTTGAAAGATCAACGAGATTGGAGAGGTATTGGCCTGACTATTTCGCTTTCATGATTTTATTAGACCGGAGAGCATTTCCATCATCAAATGGACAGGTTTATAATCACGTTCCAGAGTATATCCCCGATAGACTAAGTGATATGGGGATTGATCCGCGGATTAATCAAAATCTGAGAATTAATAGGGAGAAAATTGAGGTAAGAAAGAAAGATATTTTTGAAAAGGCAAAGAGTCTATTTTTTGAAGTTTATAAAACTGGGAGGTGGAATAAAGAAGAATTTGTTGATAAAATAGCCACCTGGATTTATAAAAATGTTGAGTATGATTTTGATAATATGTATAAAGGTTTCGGGAAGGGATCTATTACATTAGATGAATTAAAAAAAGGAGTATGTAGGCACCACGCATTATATGCTCAAGTGTTAAATCAAGCTTTTGGATTGACAAGTAGATTATTAAAATGTGAATATAATGGTATACCCCATGCTGCAAATCTAGTAAGAGTTAATGGAATGTGGAATTTGTTAGACGTCACAAATCCTGTAACTGTAGGGGGAGAAGAGTATACATGCTTCTTTCCTATAGCTGAGAGAAGTATTGATCTTAATAGGGATTCTTATGATTGGACGGTTGTAGATGATCAAGGAGTAAGAAATTACAAAAGCAGAAACAATATGTGTTTTAGAATAAAATAAAAAGATTTATAAATAAATAGAATTCTCCAAGACTTATGAAACTAATTAACCCTTGCGAATACTTGAATGAAGAAAGACTGAAACAAGTCTTAAGATATATGGACTCTATTAGAACAAGTGGTAGCGAGACAACCTTGAGATTGCTTTATAATGAGTTGGATTATTTGAAAAAGGCTTTTGATAAAGTAACACCAGAAGAAAGAACTATCGTATCTGAAATACTTGGAGATAGAAACTTGAGAAGTGGAATTTTATCTGGAGAGTTTGTTAAAGAGATGTATGAATTTGTTGGAGACGTGATGATTTTAGATACATCTGGAAATGTTGAAAGTAGAGAGGATTATAGAAGAAGAATGTTTGAGAATAAAATGGAAGAAATGAATAAAGAAAGGCTAGAAGAACAGTTGGGGAGATTAAAATCATTAACTAGTTTGTTTACTGGCACATTAGGATCTATTTCTTCTTAGACATAAATGCTAGAGCAATACAAGAAAAGAATATTGCTACATCTCGAAAAACTATGTCAAATAATCCTAAGTTGGATATTATAATTACAAAGATTGTTACAGCGGATAGAATTGAAGC
>OBEQ012609829.1_pt1 | contig 16296 bp, 17 predicted proteins | sample 1670901 | NCBI WGS metagenome assembly OBEQ01 (sample SAMEA104232315, study PRJEB22302) | groundwater metagenome | biome: forest; feature: aquifer; material: groundwater | place: USA | collected 2011-08-07 | depth 5.4 m
AAACTCAACTTCAGAAATCCTTTTCTTGTGCCGTCATTATTCATGATTTACCAGCCTCCTTGGTTGAATAAAGGTTTCGGTTTACCAATCCCTTTATCGGCTAAGGAGGCTTTCTATTTTTGTCTTAACTGAACGGTATTGAGATTAGCCCTTGAGTTTCAATGACTCAAAAACTGTATAGCGCGGCTTCGTGGAACTCCGCCGCGTTGCTATTAGCGACTTGTTACGATTGGGAAAGTTTTTTTTGAATGGAACGGCGAAGAGTTTGGATGGTTCGCGGTTTAAGAGGCACCGCATGCATTCGCACCGTGTAACCTACCAAGAGAAGCACTTTCTCGAGCGTTTCAATATTTGCAAAATCTCCGCCCTCAATTTTTGAAATATGCTGCTGTGTGATGCCCAACTGGTTGGCAAGTTCACTTTGTGTTAAATCATTCTTGATCCGGTATGCGAGAATGGGTTTAATGATATTAACCTTCTGCTGTTCAAGCTCATAAAGCTCTCGAAAATAAGGATCTTTTAATTCCTCTGAGAGCACATCATCCACTTTTTTAAGTTTGATTTTCATTCATTACTCCTCACTTTGCAAATAGGAATGTCTCCGCTGAATTGCAATTTCCTTCTCTCGCGGTGGCAGTCGACCTGTTTTCTTGATAAAACCATTTGTAAAAATAATTTTTTCCCCGTCAAAGAAAAAATAGAGAACTCGGATCGCCCCTTCCCGCCCTGAAAATCGCAACTCAAAGATTCCGTCTCCAACATATTTGGCATGCGGTTCTTTAAGCTCCCTTCCAAATTCTTCCAAAAGAGTTTTGACAGCGTAAAACTTGGTCCTTGTTCTGAGATCAAGTGATGCGATAAATTCCAAAACCGGTAACCGGCCGGATGGTAACCGTAAAAATAAGAAACTGCTTTACTCAATTGCTTACCTCCTCATTATACAACCAAATAGTTGTTTTGTCAAACCTGAGAATTTAACAGACCGTATCGTGGGGTTTACTAAAGGAAAAGAGGAAACGTTATTTACTTAAGTAATATTATATATGAATATTATAAATTGTCAATTGGTTTCTAGGTAGCAGAACAAATGTCGGGCTGGAATTTTACAGAATTAAGCAAGTACAAAAAACAAAAAGGACAGGCGCCAAATTGACACCTGTCCCTTAATAAATATAAAAGATTATTTACCGAGTGTTTTATCGCCCGGTTTCCAGTTGGCTTGACACAATTCGCCGGTCTGAAGTGCAGCGAGCACGCGCAAGACTTCATCGATATTGCGGCCGATCCCGAGGTCGTTCACCAAATACCATTTTAACGTTCCTTCCGGATCAATGATAAAGGTTCCGCGAAGCGAAATTCCCTTGTCTTCCAAAAGAATTCCGTATTGGCGCGACACTTCTTTGGAAAGATCGCTCGCCAAAGGATAACCCAATTCGCCAAGCTGTTGCTTAATCCACGCTTGGTGTGAAAATTTGCTGTCAATGCTTGCGCCAATGACACTTGCATTCAATTTTTTGAAATCGCTTAACTTGTCACGGAACGCGGTGATTTCGGTTGGACAGACAAAAGTAAAATCAAGCGGGTAAAAGAAAAGAACCACCCATTTTCCCTTGTAATCACTCAACTTAACTTGTGTGAACTTACCACCATCAACTACGGCTTCCATTGTAAAATCAGGTGCCGGCGAACTGACTTGAACTGACATTTTCTTCCTCCTTTGATTCCCTATCAAAATTGTTTCAAAAAAAGTAATAAAACTGAGTTGATGCTATCACGGGAATTCCAGAATGTCAATTGTCGCTCAGACAACGTTTGCACATTCTTCACCTGATCCGCTAAGATTTGTGGCGGAAAATGTGACCTGCAAATCAAAATGTTAAAATTCATAAGCCCGGGTTTTAAATTGATTGCACTTCCGGAAAATTGTAATTATAATCAGGCAATCATCTTAAGTCTCCAAAAAGGGACGGGCGGTAACCTATTGCCTGTCCCTTTTTAAGATGTTAAAAGCCGAGGATTTTTGTTCATGGCAACCGATTCGCATTTTTATCATTCTTTATTTTTAGGTATTTTCCTGATTGTTGCAATCATTTTTCCTATCGCACCGCTTGTTCTTGCCAAAATTGTCGCCCCAAAAAAGTACAGCAAAATCAAAAATGCCGCTTACGAGTGCGGGCTTGAATCAAAGGGTGACTCTTGGATTCAATTCAAAGCCCAGTACTATGTTTACGCGCTCGTTTTTGTGATTTTTGACATTGAAACGATTTTTATTTATCCGTGGGCAGTCGCATTCAAACAAATGGGCGTATTTGCATTCGTTGAAATGGTCATTTTTATTGCAATTCTTGGCGTTGGCTTGGTTTACGCGTGGAAAAAACACGCGCTGGAGTGGGAATAATGGCGCTCACACCCAATGTTTCACAAGTTGACCCGGGACTCAAAAGCGAACTTTCCAAAAAAGGAATTGTTGTCACGACCTTGGAAGATATTTACAACTGGGGCCGCAGATCTTCCATTTGGCCGCTTCAGTTTGGCCTCGCTTGCTGTGCGATTGAAATGATCGCAACTGCTTGCGCGCGTTACGACATCGACCGATTTGGCGCAGGACTCTTTCGTGCTTCCCCGCGTCAATCGGATTTGATGATTGTCGCAGGAACGGTCACCAAAAAAATGGCGCCGCAGGTTGTCCGGCTCTACAATCAAATGCCCGAGCCAAAATATGTCATCACGATGGGCGCTTGCTCAATTTCAGGCGGTCCGTTTAAAGACGGCTACAATGTATTAAAAGGAATTGATCGATACATTCCGGTCGATGTTCATCTTCCCGGCTGCCCACCGCGCCCTGAAGCACTTTTGCACGGACTCATGAAATTACAGCAAAAAATTGACAATCAGGAAATTGAAAAAGCGGAATGGTATCAAAAAGGGTTAAAACGTGAATTTCCGGTTCCGGAATTCGGGCCAAATGGTTTGCTGCCGCCGTACAATCCGGATGTGTGGCAGCCGCAAAAGAGAAATGAAATTACGGTGGCGGGATGAAAACGCTCGAACAAATTAAAAGCGACCTTGAAACACAAATAAAAGCACCCCTCACCGTCGAGGGAAATTCCCTCATTGTCCCGAAAGAAAAAATCCGGGAAGCGGCGCAATTTTTAAAAAACAATTCCGAATACAAAATGGATTATCTTTCTTGCTTGACGGGAACCGATTACAAAGAATATCTTGAGGTAACTTACCATTTATATTCGATGGAAAAAAAAGAAGGGCCCGTTGTTTTAAAAACCCGGACAGACCGGGAAAAATCGCTTGTGCCGTCTGTAACGCCCGTGTGGCGGGGCGCTGAATATCAGGAGCGTGAAGCTTACGACCTTTTGGGAATCCATTTTGAAGGCCATCCGGACCTCCGGCGCATTTTGATGTGGGAAGGATTTGAATTTTATCCGCTCCGAAAAGATTATGTGCAGGAAGATCAGGATCGGGATTTAAAAAATGTTTGAATTTGTGATACCAGCAACCAGACACCGGTTACCAGATTTTCTGGTTTCTTAAAGTTATGGAACACACGCTCACAAACGAAATCGACACACAAACGCTCGAAATTAATTTGGGCCCTCAGCACCCGTCCACGCACGGTGTGTTTCGAATGAATGTGGTGTTGGATGGCGAAACAATCGTGAGATTGAAACCCGTAATGGGATATCTTCACCGCAACCACGAAAAACTCGCCGAGAAAATGTCATGGCTTGGCTCGATGCCTTACACAGACCGGCTCGATTACATTTGCTCCATGACAAACAATTTTGCATACGCGCTTGCGGTCGAGAAACTCGCCAATCTTGAAGTCCCAGAACGCGCCCAGTACATTCGTATCATCATGGCAGAACTCACGCGCCTTGTGAATCACACGCTTCTCGTCGGATTTTTATTGAATGACCTTGGCGCATTTTTCACGCCGATTTTGTATGCATTCCGCGAGCGTGAAAAAATTCTCGATTTATTTGAGGAAGTCGCAGGTTCGCGGATGATGTGCAATTATTTCCGTTTTGGCGGACAAAAATACGACCTCACGCCTGAATTTCTCGTGAAAGTAAAAGAAATCATTAAAAATTATCCGAAATTTCTGGATGAATTTGAAAAACTCCTCACCGAAAATGAAATTCTGATGGCGCGCACACAAAATGTGGGGATTTTGCCGAAGGAACTCGCGGTGAGCGCAAGCATCACAGGCCCGATGCTCCGGGCAAGCGGTGTTCCGTATGACATTCGGAAAGTCGACGGTTACGGAATTTACAACCGTTTCAAGTTCCGGGTTCCGATCGGAGAAGTGGGCGATGTGTACGACCGTTATTTCATGCGGATTTTGGAAATGCGTGAGAGCATCAAAATTTTGGATCAAGCCGTCAAAGAAATTCCGGCCGGAGAATTTATTTCAAAAGTCGGCGCGGCGGGCGCGAGGTCGCCGCGTAACTTCAAACCACCAAAAGGCGACGCTTACGGCCGAATCGAAGCGCCGAAAGGTGAGCTTGGGTTTTATGTGGTTTCAGACGGAACCAACAATCCGTATCGGTATCACGTCCGGCCGCCCAGCTTTATCAATTTGACCATTTTGGAAGACATGTGTCTCGGACAAAAAGTGGCGGACGCGATTGTAATTTTGGGCAGCGTCGATATTGTTTTGGGAGAAGTGGACCGGTAAAGCGAAGAAACCGCTGGCATCTGGTAACTGGTTTCCAATGATTGAGGAATAAAAATATGTTGGGTTTTGGTGTTTTGAAAGGAATGGGCGTTACCTTTAAAAATTTTGTGGAAAGTTATTTTAAAAAAGAGCGCCTGACAACCGTCCAATATCCGGAAGAGCGGATTCCAGCAAAAGAACGCTACCGAAATTTCCCGTTTTTGATTTACGATGACAAACCTGAAAATCTCCGCTGTGTCTCCTGCGACATTTGCGCAAAGGAATGCCCGCCAAAATGCATTACCATTGTGCGAGACAATGACGCGCAAGGAAAACCGCTCAAACGCCCGAAAATTTTTGACATTGATTTTTCAATTTGTATGAACTGCGGAATCTGTGAAGAAGCATGCCCGTTTGATGCCATCTATATGGATCACGAATTCGAACTTGCGGAATACGGACGCTTTGAAGATTTAAATTACACCAAAGAAAAACTTTTGAAGTCAGCCGAGTATTTCAAGAAAATCCGCCCAACGGATGCCGAGCGAATCGAAGCGGAACGCAGAAAAAAAGAAGAGGCGAAGAAAGCGGCAGAGGCAGCCAAGGTGCAAGCGGCAGCTCAAGTGAAACCAACGCCTCCTCCGGCTCCGCCTGCCGGAACTCCGTCCGCTCAACCACAATAAACCATGAAAATATTGGATCAGCTGTTTGTTTCGTTTCATGATCTGATTTTAAACGGCGCGAGACACATTTTTCCGGAATGGATTGTGGTGATTGTATCGATTTTAATTCCGATCGTCGGTATCGCGATCTTCGGACCGGTCACGATGATGTATCTGACATTGATTGAGCGAAAACTCCTCGCGCGAATCCAAAATCGTTACGGCCCGAACCGTGTCGGGAAATTCGGCCTCCTTCAACCGCTGGCGGACGGTGTGAAAATGTTAACGAAAGAAGATATTGTTCCGGACACAGCGGACCGCGCGGCGCATTTGATGGCACCGATTTTGATCGTGATTCCTGCGCTGCTTGTTTTTTCCGTCCTTCCCTTTGGGCGGAACATGATTGCAGTGGATTTAAATATTGGCCTTTTATTTTTCCTTGCCTTGTCCGCCACCACCACCATTTTTATTTTCACCGCAGCCTGGAGTTCACGCAGTAAATTTTCACTCCTTGGCGGAATGCGCTCAGTCGCCCAAATGATTTCCTACGAAATCCCGTTCGTTTTGTCGGTGGTTCCTGTTCTTTTAATTGTCGGTTCATTTTCCACCGTCAAAATTGTGGAAGCACAGCCGGGCTTTCACTGGTTTTTATTTACGCCGTGGGGAATTGTCGGGTTTTTGATCTTTTTTTTGTGCGGCGTTGCCGAAGTGAACCGGACTCCGTTTGACCTTTCGGAAGCGGAATCCGAAATTGTAGCCGGATTTCACACGGAATACAGCGGAATGAAATTTGCTCTTTTTTACATGGCGGAATTTATGAATGTGTTTACCGTTTCCGGAATTGTCGCAACCGTTTACATGGGCGGCTGGCAGGGCCCAATTCTGCCGAGCTGGGTTTGGTTTATCGTCAAAACGTACGTTTTAATTCTTGTCATGATGTGGTTTCGCGGGACTTTCCCAAGGCTTCGGATCGACCAACTGATGGGTTTTGCATGGAAATTTCTGCTGCCGCTTTCACTCATCAATATTGTAGCAGCCGGAATTTGGTCTTATTTGAGGGCGCCGATGAATCACGCGGCAGCCGCTGTCATTTTAATCATTGGATTTATGCTGCTGCTTGCGGCAAATAAGACAGCTCTTCCGAAAAAACGTGTTTACAAATATGCCTACGCAGATTAATCGATGGAAATTTTAGCGAACGTTTCAAAAATCGGAATTTACGCGATTTTCGCATTTACATTGACGGCAGGGCTTCTTTCGGTGTCGGTGCGGAATATTTTTCATGCTGCACTCGGCCTTGTGTTTGCACTCATCGGAATCGCGATGATTTTTTTCGTCATGCAGGCGGAATTTCTGGCGGCCATTCAAATTTTACTCTATGTCGGCGCCATCATGACCCTTGTTATTTTTGTCGTCATGCTTACCTCACGGATCGGCGATCAAAATATCCCGACGTCGAACCATTGGCGCTACCCCGTCGGAATCGGAATTCTGCTTTTGATTTTGGCGCTCGTGCGCATGATCGGAAAGACGCCCTGGAATTTAAAGGAAAACCCCGGCTTGGACGCTGTTCAAATCGGAAAAGAATTGATGGGAGCTTACGTACTGCCTTTTGAAATTATTTCAATTGTTCTTGTGGTCGCGTTGATCGGCGCCATCGTGATCGCCAGGAGTGACGAAAAATGATCCCGCTCGTTCATATTTTGGTATTCACATCGATTCTTTTTTCAATCGGGCTTTATGGGGCGCTCACACGCCGCCATGTGGTCGGAATTTTAATTGCGGTTGAACTGATGGTGAATGCGGTCACGGTCAACTTAATCGCATTTTCAAGATATACAAAAGCAAACGCAGAAGCCGGAACGCTTTTTGCGGTATTCATTATTGTTCTCGCCGCAGCCGCAGCCGCGGTCGGTCTTGCAATTGTCGTATCGATTTATCGAAATCAAAAAACAATTTATTCGGATGAGATCGATCTTTTAAAATGGTAAACAACATTTCACATTATATTTTCCTCATTCCGCTGCTTCCGTTGATTGCATTTACGATCAATATTTTTTTTGGAAAACGCCTCGGAGCGAAAAGTGCTTGGGTGACCATCTTTGCAAGCCTTTCTTCTTGCGTGATTTCTTGCCTTGTCATTTCCCGCGTCATTCAGGGAGAGACCTTTCTTGTGAATTTCGATTGGCTGCCTTTTGAAAACCGGTTTTTTCAATTTGGTTTTTTGGTAGATCCTTTAACTGCGATGATGTTATTTGTCGTCACGTTTATCGGAACGCTCATTGTGATTTATTCAACCGGTTACATGCGCGGCGACCCGCGTTACTCCCGGTTTTTTGCTTATCTTGCGTTGTTTCTTTTTTCAATGCTTGGGCTGGTGCTTTCGACCAACTTGGTGCAGATTTATATTTTCTGGGAATTGGTCGGCGTTTGCTCTTATTTCTTGATCGGATTTTGGTTTGAAAAAGATTCCGCCGCAAACGCCGGAAAAAAAGCGTTTGTGACAAACCGGATTGGCGACATCGGATTTTTTATCGGAATCGCACTTCTTTTTTATACCACCGGGACTGTCAGTTTCTCAGACATCAATCACGAATTTTTTCGCGAGCATCATGAAGCCATTTTAGGCATCGCCGCTCTCTTTTTATTTTGCGGAGCCATCGGAAAATCGGCGCAATTCCCGCTTCACGTTTGGCTTCCGGACGCCATGGAGGGCCCGACTCCGGTCAGTGCGCTCATCCACGCTGCCACCATGGTTGCGGCGGGCGTTTATCTCGTCGCTCGTTTAATTCCGCTTTATGAAGCATTTCCAAATTCTGCGGAAGCCGTGGCTGTGATTGGAACGACAACTGCCTGCATCGGCGCCTTTATCGCACTCACACAAACGGACATTAAAAAAGTTCTCGCTTATTCAACGATCTCACAACTCGGCTACATGATTGCTGCGCTTGGGATGGGCGGGCTCACAGCCGGAACGTTTCACTTGATGACACATGCTTTTTTTAAAGCGCTCCTCTTTTTGGGCGCAGGAAGCGTCATTCACGGAACGGGAACTCAGGATATCCGCGAAATGGGCGGGCTCCGGACTCACATGCCAAAAACATTTTGGACATTTTTGATCGGAACCATTGCGATTGCGGGCGTTCCTCCGTTCGCAGGATTTTGGAGTAAAGATGAAATTCTGACTCACGCATTTTTATCCGGCCACAAAATCATTTTTGGATTATTACTCGTCACTGCATTTTTAACCGCTTTCTATATGTTCCGTTTGACCTTTCTCACGTTCTTCGGAAAAACGCGCGGACACATTCACGCGCACGAATCGCCGGCTTCGATGACAACTCCTCTCATCATTCTGGCTGTTTTCGCGATGACGGCCGGGCTCCCGGGATCTCCCTTCATGCATCACTGGTTTCAAAATTTCATCTCAGGCGGGCATGAAACTCCGGAAGCTGCATATGGACTTATGATGCTCTCGGTTGTGGTTTCTCTCGCAGCTATTTCTTTATCATACTTTTTTTATCTTGTGAAACCAGGCCTTCCGGCGCGGATCGCAGAAGCGATCAAACCGCTTTATAACGCTTCGCTTAACAAACTTTGGTTCGACGAATTTTACGGCAAAACCGTGATCCGCGGTTTTAACCAGTTGTCGCAATCTTTATTCAGATTTGATCAAGAAGTAATTGACGGCGGCGTAAACGGAAGTGCGTGGGTAGGAATTAAAATCAGCGACATGAAAAATTGGATTGACCGCTATATCGTGGACGGCGCGGTCAATTTTGTCGGCATGGTCACCCGCGTCACGAGTTCCGTTGTCCGGCTTGCTCAAACAGGCTTTATTCACAACTATCTTTTCTTTCTGTTGATCGGGCTTTTGGTCATGATTTATGGAATCGTCAAATAAATTTTAAGGGAGCTCATTTATGAATTTTCCGATCTTGAGTTATATTGTTTTTTTACCGGTTGCCGGAATGTTTGCAATCATGCTGTCTCCGAAAGAAAATAAAAGTCTGGCCCGCGGAATTGCGGCGGTCGTCACTGCGGTGGTGTTTGCGCTTTCCATTTATCTCGTTATGAAATTTTCTGCCAATAACCCGGATGTGCAATTTGCGGAAAAATTCGTATGGATTCCGCAAATGGGTGTCCATTATTTCCTTGGCGTGGACGGAATCAACCTTCCTATGATTTTTCTGACAGCACTCCTTTCTTTTCTCGCTTGCATCGCAAGTTTTGGAATTGCAGAACGCGTGAAGGAATATTTTGCGCTTTACCTTCTGCTTGAAACCGGAATGCTGGGAACTTTTCTCGCGCTTGACCTTTTCCTATTTTATGTATTTTGGGAAATTGTTTTGGTTCCGATGTATTTTTTGATCGGAATCTGGGGCGGCCCAAGGAAAGAATATGCGGCAATTAAATTCTTCCTTTATACGCTCGCAGGAAGCCTTTTCATGCTGCTTGGTATTTTGGCAGTTTATTTTGCGAGCGATCCGCATACATTTGACATGATTGCGCTCAAAAACAATGGCTTCAATCTTGGTTTCCAAAAAATTGTTTTCTTGGCTTTATTTTTGGGATTTGCAATCAAAGTCCCGATTTTCCCGTTTCACACATGGCTCCCGGACGCTCACGTCGAAGCTCCAACGCCGATCAGCGTGATTCTTGCAGGAGTTCTTCTTAAAATGGGGACGTACGGATTTTTCCGGATCAGTTACCCAATTCTCCCGCAAGCCGCGCATTGGTTTTCGCCGGCAATGGGAATCTTGGCGGTGATTGGAATTGTGTACGGCGGATTTGTTGCTTTCGCGCAAACGGATTTTAAGAAAATGGTCGCTTATTCCAGCGTAAGCCACATGGGGTTTGTTCTTTTGGGACTCGCAGCACTGACACCGCTCGGAATAAACGGCGCGCTCTTGCAAATGTTCAATCATGGTACGATCACGGGCTGCCTCTTCTTGCTGGTCGGCATTCTGTATGACCGTGCGCACACGCGCGATATGAATTCTTTCGGCGGGCTTGGCTCGCAAATGAAAGTTTATTCCGGGATTTTAATCTTTGTCGCGATGGCTTCGCTCGGCCTTCCGGGACTCAGCGGATTTGTCAGTGAGTTTATGGTGCTCCTCGGAACTTTTAAAACCCATCCATGGATGACCGGATTATCCTGTATTGGAATTTTGCTAGCGGCCTGCTACCTATTATATATGCTCCAGCGCGTTCTGCTTGGAAAACTCAATCCAAAATGGGCAAAATTGAGCGACATCAATGGCCGTGAACTTTTCACACTCGTTCCGCTGATGATCATTATCTTAGCACTTGGCATTTACCCGCAGCTTATTTTGAAATTTTTAACACCAAGCGTTCAGGCATTTGCCGTACACATAGGAATAAAATAGGGACAGTTCTTTCATAACAAATTATAGCGTAACGATTTATTAAGAACTGTCCCTGAAAATAAAAACATGAATGCCGTCTCGAGCCTGATGTATTTTACGCCTGAACTGATTTTGGTAGGCGCTTCTTTAATCATTCTCTTCCTTGATCTTTTGGGATTGAGCAAGCGGTGGCTCGGGCTTTTGTCCGTTTTATTTTTGGCGGGCGCGCTGTCGTCCCTCATCGTTACCCAAGAACCGACTCGAATTTTCTCGGATCTGTTTCTTTTGGACGGCCTTTCCTATTTATTTAAAATCTTGGCACTCGTGATGGTTGGCCTGCCAATTTTAGCCTCCATCGAATCGAATCATATTCCGGAAAAGCAAAAAGGCGAATTTTTTGTCTTAATGCTGGCGCTCGCCTTCCTGTTGATTGTGATGGGTTCGTCAACAAATCTTCTCATGATTTTCTTAGCAACCGAATCGGTTTCCCTCACTTCCTATATATTGACCGGTTTCCAGAAATTCAACAAGCGCTCCGCGGAAGCTTCGTTAAAGTATCTCCTCTTCGGCACCGTGGCGTCTGCAATTTTGCTTTTTGGGATTTCGCTCATTTTTGGTTTGACTGGAACTTTGGAGCTTGGACAAATCCCCCCCGCAATTCAACAAATCGGCCCGCAGGGTTTGGCCTGCACGCTCATCGCTCTTTTATTTATGCTGGTCGGTTTCGGATTTAAGATTTCAATGGCGCCATTTCACATGTGGGCGCCGGATGTTTATGAGGGCGCGCCAACGCCTGTGAGTGCATTTCTCACCGTTGCGCCAAAAAGTTTTGGGTTTTTGATTTTATTTCGGGTGCTTCTCACTGCATTTCCGTTTATTCATGCCAAGTGGAGTTCGGTTTTGGTAACGCTTTCAATTCTCACGATGACCATCGGAAATATCACTGCGGTTTCGCAATCCAACATCAAACGGCTGCTTGCATATTCAAGCGTCGCGCAAGCGGGATATATTTTAATGGGGCTCGCCGTATCAAATGAAATCGGGCGGCAAGCCATTTTTATTTACATTGTGACTTACCTTTTTACAAACCTTGGTGCATTTTTGACGGTTTCCGTCATTGAACAAAGCGAAAATACAAATGAACTCAACGCTTACAACGGCCTTGCGAGGCGAAGCCCGATTCTTGCCATGTCGCTTACGATTTTTATGCTTTCACTTGCCGGAATTCCGCCGCTGGCCGGATTTATTGCAAAATGGTACGTGTTTGCAAGCGCCGTTCAAGGCGGATTCGTCACGCTGGCTGTTGCGGCCGCTTTGAACAGCGCTGTCGCCGGATTTTATTATTTTAAAGTCGTAAAAGCGATGTATTTAACACCTTCTGATAAAGCGTCTCCCATTTCTCGAAATGGTTTTGCCTTTCTTGCAATCGCCATTGCTTTGATTGGCGTTGTCGCAATCGGCCTTTTCCCTTCTCCCGTCATTGCGTTTGTTCAAAACGCGCTGTCCAGCGGATAGCGTTTCGCAAATTTAATTTTCACTCCTTATAAAACCTATCCGCTACACGCTGTACGCCCTACGCTAAGTTGCACCTTTTTGATTCGTGTGTTAATTTTATAATAAAGAAAGTCGTAATTTGATTGAGGACTTATAACACATGAACCGACGCGGATTCACACTGGTAGAACTGTTGATTGTCATTGCCATCATTGCGATTATGGCATCGCTGGCTTTGCCCCGCATTTTTGGCCCAACGGAACAAAGCCGTTCCACTGAAGCGCGGCATATGCTCGGCGTCATTCGCCAGGCAGAAGAAGCTTTTCGAAATGGCCCCTCCGGAAGTTATCTTAATATTATTACAGATCCAAATTTTAACGGTGCTTGCACCGATGCGGCGAATAACAACGGGTGGGCTTCTTTAGGTTTGGGTGACCCGCATACCAATCCTAACCGTTACTTCAATTATTGCGTTCAGGTGAACAATGACCCGGCAACACCTCCCGTTGGCTTTTTAATAATAGCTGATAGAATCGCTCCTCCTGCCACCGGTCGGTTCATGTGTTTAAATCAAAATGGGGTTTGGAGCGGGGGTTATTCGCAAAGGCCGCAAAATCCGGCAACGCCGAGTGATCCAAATGCAGGACTTTGTGGCGCAGATGTTAATTTACCAGGGCCTTGTTGTGGAGCTGCAGCTTAAGATTAGGAGCTTGAAATGCGCAATGGTTTTACGTTAACGGAACTTTTGATTACGATTGCGATTGTTGGAATTCTGGCGGCGATTGCATATCCAAATTATATGCAGGGTGAAGCCGGCCGCACGCCAGAGGCGATTTCTCAACTTTCTGCGATTCAGTCAGGTCTGAAAACTTACCGGACTAGCAATTCAGCTTACCAAAATATTCGAACTGCCTGCACAATTGATTCAGCTATACCGCCGCCATTTTGCTGGGATGACATTGGAATCGACAGCCCAGAACCTGCCGGCGGCAACCGGTATTTCGATTATCAAGTGATGAACGCAAGCGCAAATGCTTTTTGTGCTATTGCTGTTCGAAACGCAGCGGGAAATCCTCCCGTCAATTTTGCATGTACCGCAATCTGCATCGATCAACTCGGCAGTTTTTATGGCAACAACCCAAAAAGCCCGAGGGCAAGCCCGAATGGTCCAGCGAACACTTCAGGCTGTTTCGGGCAAACTCTCAATCTTCAAGGCTGTGCGACACAACCCGCTTGTACATGAAACAGAATTTTTTCCGCGCTTTTCATTTCAAAAAATACACGTCATAAGCAACTCCTAAAAACGACTTTCTAAAATCAAAAAGGAAGTAATTCGGGCTAATGAGCGTGGTATTGCGATTAACTCATGCAGTGTTACACTTTAAATGAAGAAACAAATCGGGGAAACGGAGCCTTTACAAGCAACATGTTAAAAGATCGACAAAACAAAGATTATTCAAATCCTGAAAAAGGACTTTCGCTGCTTGAAGTTTTAGCGAGCATGCTTGTCCTTGTGGTGGTTGCTTCCGTTGTCGCACAATTACTCGCAAGCCCCAAGAGAAAAATCGAGCAGCTTTCGCAGAAAATGGAGATTGTGGAGTATCTCACAAACGTTCTTGAAAAATACAGAAATCCGGCTGTTCCGCTTCCGTTAGCTGTCCAGACGCGCTGCAGCAATACCTGTAACATTTCGTGCAGTACCGGATGCGCTAATTATCAAACAGATTGCCTGCAGCCACCAGCAGACGTAACTAATGATTCAATGTTAAATGCCTTGCCAAACACTCATCCAAATTTATGTTACATCCAAGTCCGAATCGATCCGACTTGCGGCGGAACACCAAACCCAAATGAAGCTCAGGTTTGTATTTCCGCAAAATGGCCAAAAGATACGGGAGGTGCTGCGAATTATGAAGCGCTCACAGCTTATTTCTATCGCCCGTAACAAACCCCTTGGCCAAAAAAATGGATTTACTTTGGTTGAACTTTTGGTCGCCATCACAATGATTCCAATCTTGCTTCTTTCAGCGGGCATTATGTATCTCAACACGGCAAACGCGATGTCGGATGTATTTAACGGCGGACAAGTTCTGTCTGAGAAAACGAACGTGATGGCAACTTTAACGAGACTCATCCAAAATGGGCAAAGTGCATCTACCCCCATCTCGTCAAGCCCGTGCGCCAGTCCAAGTCCACCCAATTGCGATCGCATGTACCAGTTTACGGTAAACGTTCCAAATCCACCCAGTCCCTCTCCGCAACAAAACGTCTACATCTTGTGGGTTGATACCGACGGAAAAGTTCATTTGGAATATTCACAAAATGGGGCTTCAGGACCATTTTCACAGATTTCGTACGCCAATTTGATTGTTCCGCCCCCTCTGCCCGGCTCCATCGACCCGATGCCGTTTGTCGTCGATACCAACAACAGAACGGTCACTGTAAATCTCAAATTTGCATCTCACCCGGAAAGTATGGATGCCCGGTCTCAAAATTATTTAATGATACCCGTCACCAAAATAATTCCAATGCAGGGAGGAGACGGCGTCGGATGAAATTAATTCAAAGGATTAAAAATAGAGAAAAAGGTTTTGTGATGCTTGCGATTATATTTCTGATTGCGATCGCGGGTGCGGCGGCGTATGCAAAAACGTTATTCAATGTAACCAGCCAGGAAAAAACCATTCAGCGCGAAATTCAATCCCGCCAGCTTGGGTTTGTTACTCTCTCGGCACTTGATTATCTGCAAAAATGGCTCAAAGATAACGTAACCCTATACGGTCTTCAAGATCCGATGTTTCATGACAACAGCTCTGGTGGAAATAACGCCGGGAATATTCAGCAGCTTCAAGGTAAACCTAACGGACCCATGGCGCTCTGGCTCAATAATTTTAAGACAAACTTCCACAATTTTACACCCTCGAACGATTATGCCATCAGCCGCGTGATATTTGACGCTCTCCAATTTGATCAAGCGTGCACTACGGAATGTTTTGCGAGAGTCAATACCAACAGCGTGGCAAACGCGTATGCGGATTTCACATTAAAGGTAAAAACACAGGCCGGAACGGATATGACCGCAACGCGAAGCATGCGTCAAGCGATCCGGATTTCGGCATCCAATCTTGGGGACTTTTCCGTTTTTGTGCAAGACATGGTGTTGAATCCCGGGCCTGACATGACCCTTGAAGGGCCCGTTTACGTCGGTGGAAATGCCTACATCACGCCAAGCAGAAATCACACGATTACATTCACGGTGAATCCCGCTATTCGCAATCCGTCAGTCTTACAAGCTCACGGGATTATTTACTGGTTTGGCCAACGAACCTCCGGAGATCCGGCGGAATTCGACGTTTACGGCGCGCCGGTTCTGTACTATTACATGAGTAACATTAGTTTTGGCTGGGAAGATATTGATCATTCCGGAACTCTGGAACCAAACGAAAAAAGCACGATTAAAGTTTTAGACAATCGCAACTTTGGGCCGGGGCCTGTTCCAAATCCGCCTTCTTACACAGAATTAATTGGAAATTCGCATCACGCACCTGTTCTGTCCTATTCCTCGACACCTTTTATCGATTCGGATTCGAGAAATATTTTTAAATCGGATAGACTCAAAACGGACATCTGGGATTGGCCGGTATTTACAACCACTCACTTTGATTTTGGGATGCAGGGGCAGCCGGCTGATATAAAAGTTAAATCGACCGCAATTTTTGCTCCATCGGCGTTGGCTACTAATTTTATTCCGTCTCCATATCCGGGAGAAGCTGCGTGGCGGACGTTCCTGGATGCCAATTTTTTAATCACTCCGTCTGTGGGCCAGCCCTATCGTCTCTTTACAGATCACGCCGACGCGCAAACTCTAATTATAGGAAGCGCAAGCAACCCTCACGCACTGATTGATCTGGCATTGCCACCCTGCGGCGGACCGAATCAGCCGGCTTGCACTCCTTGCGGCGGACCGAATCAGCCCGTTTGTACCGAGGACGATTATTCACTGCAACAGGTCAAATTGCAATGGCTCGCTCGAAATCCCAGCTCCGAGATAAGAGGCCTTTCGTTTGATTTTGGACTATACAAATGCAGCGATCCA
>OBEQ012552287.1_pt1 | contig 16295 bp, 15 predicted proteins | sample 1670901 | NCBI WGS metagenome assembly OBEQ01 (sample SAMEA104232315, study PRJEB22302) | groundwater metagenome | biome: forest; feature: aquifer; material: groundwater | place: USA | collected 2011-08-07 | depth 5.4 m
TGTCTTGTTTCTTTAACCAGCGAACCATTGCACTTTCTTTGTCCTCTTCTTTTTTTGGTTTCATTCCCATCAAATAGCTGCACAACGCTGGGGTTACAGTCAGAGAAACTATTAAAGAAGCAACAATCGATGTAATATAAGCAACTCCCAATGGAGCAAATATTTTACCTTCTATCCCTTGCATTGAAAACAATGGAATAAAGACTAAAACAACAATAATAGTCGCATATACAATTGAATTTCTTACTTCACTGCTTGCATCATATACGACCTGTAAAGTCGGCTTTGGAGTTGAACTTTTCCAGTTTTCTTTCAATCGCCTATGAACGTTTTCCACATCAACGATCGCATCATCCACTAACTCACCTATCGCAATTGCTAAACCTCCGAGTGTTAATGTATTAATTGAAATCCCAAATAGTTTAAAAATAATTGCGGTTGTAATCAGGGAAAGAGGAATGGCGGTAAGTGTGATAATTGTTGTTTTGTAATTCAATAAGAATAAAAACAAGATAATGATAACTAAAATAAATCCATCACGAAGTGCTTCCTCTACATTGGTTAATGAGTTTTCAATAAAGTTTTTTTGCTGAAAAATTTTGGAATTAATCTTTACATCTTTTGGTAATGTTTGCTGTAATTCGACCAAAGCTTTTTCAACTTCATCCGTTAATTCAATTGTACTGGCACCTGGTTGTTTTTCGACGGTAAGAATGACGGCTGGTTTCCCATTAATGCTCGCATCTCCTCGTTTGGTTGCAGCACCAAATTTTACATCGGCAACTTGTGAAAGTAATACGGGTAAACCATCTTTATTGGCAACAACTGTACTTTTTAAATCCTCTAAGGTGTTTGCTCTGCCTATGTTTCTGATTAATACCTCGCTTCCATACAGGTCAAAAAAGCCTCCTGTTGTATTTTGGTTGGTTAATTGTAGAGCGTTGTCAACATCATCAATACTCAAATTAAATTGCTTGAGTTTTGCACTAGAAATTAAGACTTGGTATTGCTTCCGTTCCCCACCAATCGGAATCACTTGTGAAACTCCTTTTATACTCATCAAACGTCTCCGAATTGTAAAATCGGCAAGCGTTCGTAAATCAGCTGAACTTGTTTTTTTTGAGCTAACACCAATTAACATAATTTGTCCCATGACAGAACTTATTGGTCCCATCACTGGTGTTATTCCTTTTGGAAGCTGAACCGTTTGCAGTTTTTCGGCGACTAATTGTCGGGCTTTAAAAACATCTGTATCCCAATCAAATTCTACAAATACCATTCCTATCCCAATTGCAGAACTACTTCTTACCACTTCAACACCTGGTGAACCGTTTAAAGCAGTTTCAACAGGTAAAGCAACCTGTGTTTCAATTTCTTCAGGAGCCATTCCATTTGCTTCTAAAAAAATGGTAACACGTGGTCTGTTTAGATCTGGAAGAACATCAACAGGAAGATTTGTAATTGTGTATATCCCATAAATCATTATCAGACCAGCAAAAGCCAGTACGAATAGTCGATTGTATAAAGAGAACTTGATGAGTTTATTTAGCATTCTTTAGTGTTTATGCTGTTCGTGATTTTCCATTTTCATTTCTCCTGAGCCTTGTTTTACAACAATCACAAAATCGGCTGTGTGTACTTTTCCATCCGTTTGAAATTGCAACCAACCACGGTAAATACCTGGTGATTCAAATGTGGTATGTAAATCTAAGTTTCCATTTTCAACTTCAGGATGTACATGTAAATAGTCAAATGTTTCAGTTTTTAATACCACCATGTGAGACTTAGCACTCAAATAATTTTCAAAGGTATTAGCATCTAAAACCTGATTTCCTTTTTTGATGACCGCTTTAATGTGCATTTGCATATTTGTTTCCCATTTACCACCCTCTGCTTCCAAAACAACAGTATAACCATCAACAGTTGAAGATAATTTTGATTCAGTATATACAGTCTTTTTAAGCGGTGTTCCTTTTACAGAAACAGGGATTTTTTCCAATTGATGTGTTCCACCTGATGGAGCATAATCAGCAAACAAGATATACTCACCACCATTGTCAAATCGTGTTTCATTGTGTCCTTTGTCAATTGTATAGGCTTTACCTTTTGGTAATACTTTTATTTGATACGAACCGTCTGCTTGGTATTCGGGATGAATGTGCTCAAAATAAGCTAAATCTTTAGATGCAATAATTAAGTGTAATTTCTTTTCATGGACTACATCTAATGGTACAGCTTCGTTTTCTTTCCCTTTAATTCTTGGTGTAAATGACAAGACATTTTCTTTTCCTGCTTCGAATTGATCAGATGAACTTCTGTATTTCATGAAGTATGACAATCCATTGCTTTTTCCAGCATTGTCGTTGTGCTCTAATTTCATTCCACATTTAGGACATTTATCATTTTCTTTTCCTGTTACTTCTGGGTGCATTGGGCAATCAAAAATATGTTCCCCACTGTGTTCGGAATGACCTGAATGTTCATGATTTTCAGTTGTATCATTCCCACAGGATGTCAGGTAGATAATTGCACTTAATGCATAAACGGGTATTTTTAACATTGATTTCATAATTTATATTTTTATAGTTGTGAGAACAGCCATTCCAATTCAGTTTCAATAGTTGATGAATGAAGTAGTTGTTCTGTTATTCTAAATTGTTCTTTTTTATTTTTCTTAAAAATGATTGTGGGTACTTTTTCAATTCCCATAATTTGATCATTAATATCAATCGGTAGTTCTTCCTTGTTTGTATAAAATGTCGAAAAACTTACTATGTCACAAACATAGAGTGTTTTAATCAGTTTCGGAACTAGGTTTTGAACATCATCACAGTTGGGATCAATTACCAATTGAATTGAAAGTTTTTGTAAAAGGGGTTTAATGTGTGTAATAACATCAAGTGAAGGATTATACTTTGTAAATCCGTCAATAAACCATTCATAACTATTCAATCGATTGTTCATATTCTACAAAAAATGATTTCCTTACTTTGCTTTGTTTTTAAATTTTGTGGATGCTGTTTTTCCATTTGTTTTAAAGGTAACAACCGCATTGATGTAGTTTACCGCTTTTGTATCTTCCACACTAAAACCATCTTTCCCACTTGCAGTTAATTGAACTGTTTTTGTTGTTCCATCTGCATATTGTAAAAGAACACTTCCAGTTACTCCTTTATTACTGATTGCCTTTGCGTTTCCATCTAATAGATAAAAATAAACCTTGTTGCTTTTAATCGCAGACTCAATATGAAATCCACCTGCTTCTTCTATTATTCCACCATGAGGAGCGCTATTGTGTTCGTGATCTTGTGCATAAACTGCCGTTGAACTTAATACGCCTATTGCAATGGATAAAATTGCTGTTTTGATATTTTTAATTGTTTTCATGATTCCTACTATTTAAAATTATTCTTACTGATTGATATACACCATCTTCAATTGATAAGTGCCATTAACGACTATATGCTCACCTTCTTCAATCCCATTATTAATCACTGTATTTGTTCCATTATCATCACCTAAAGACACATAAACGACGCTGAATTGTTCCGCATTGTCTTTTATAAAAACAACCGATTTCCCGTTTAATTGACTAATTGCAGAATTCGGAACTGCTATTTGTTTTGTTGATTTTGAAGCAAATACATTGATGTTTACAAATTCACCTATTTTGAACTCTCCATCCAGATTTTCCATTTCAAACAATACACGCTGTGATTGATTAGTAGGATTAATACTTTGTGCCAATGCTAATAATTTGACCTCAGCCGTTTTGTGGTTATCATTTGTACATTGAACGCTGTATTTAACACCCATTTGTACTTTTTCTGCATCTTTATCAAAGACTTGAGCCTCTACATATACTTTTGAAAGATTCGTGATTGTAAATATCGTTTCATTAGAATTTACACTTGAACCGACACTGAAATTGAAATTTCCAACCACCCCATCAATCGGAGATTTTAATACGATGGTTTTTCCTCCAGACGAATTGAATAGTTTTTTATTATCCAATGCTTTTTGATAACGTGCTTCGGATTCTGTCAATTCCTTTTTAGAAGCAATGTCCGCTATTGTTTTTAAACGTTCATATTCTTTTTTAGCAGCTTCAAACTCAGCATTGACGGTATTTTTTTCTGCCAACAAATTTACTTGAGAAACAGCATCAATGTTTTGTTCAATAATCGCTAATTGTTGCCCTTTTTTAATACGTTGTCCCACATTTACACTAAGTGAAATTATTTTTCCATTTTGAGGCGTACTAACAATTGCTTGTCCGTTTGATGATGGGATAATTGTTCCGAATAATTTTGTACTTTCTGTAAAATCTCCAATTGCCAGTTTTTTAGTGTAAACGTTAAATAAAAATTGTGTTTCTTTTATCACTTCAAGAGAATTGGAAATCGTACCACTACCTGTATTTGGTTGTTTCTCTCCATGATCTTCTCCACCATGTGCTTGTACTTTATTTATTTGAAAAGGTGTTGTTCCAAACATGAATAATAGAATTAAAAAAGTAGAATTAACTCTTTTACTTTTCAATTTACTTAGAATAAACATGAAAAGAATAGCGCCTAAAAAACCTATCAATACTAATACCCACTCTTTTTCAAAGAAAGACTTTTCAGTATGAGCAACTTCTTCATTTATCGGCAATTCTTTGCCAACTTCAATACCTTGAATGGATAGTAAATCAGGACCCAAAGAAGAATTAATACTTACAGTTAATGAGTAGATTTTCTTAACGGGGAAATTAGAATGTACCTCATAAATTCCTTTTTCGAGTTGCTTGACTTCAAATTTCACTTTTTCGTCCTCAGGGGAAGTAATGGTTAATTTTGCCTGATCAATTGGCATATTGGTTTCAAAATCACTAATAAATAATTTGAAATGTGTATGCTCATTTGGTAATATTGGTTCGTATTTTACAAGTAGTTCATAGACTTCAGATACAGCTAATGCCGTAAAATAAGTTTTCGCCGTGCCAGTTGTCTTTGGTTTTTCATCACCATGATCTTCACCTCCATGTGCTTTAAGCGACGTGTTGAACAGCAAGAGACTTCCTACAAATAAGATGATGTTGAGTACTTTCATAAATTTCCTTTTAAATAATTAATGTTTAGAACAGCCTGATTGTAATTTTTCAAATTTTCAGCATATTTCATATTGATCGAATATGCATCATTAATTGTTCTTAAATAATTGATATAATCAAAATCGTGACCTCCCTCAAAAAAACGTTTTGAAACCGAAATGATTTCTTCGGACTGCTTTAATCCTGTTGTTTCGTAATAAACCAGAGATTGGTAATATTTTAAATAATCTCCTTGTGCCTTTTGCATTTCAACGGATAACATTTGCTGTTGAGCAAGAGTGTTTTGTTGCGCAATTTCTACACCAATTTTAGCTGAATTAATGTTTCCTTTGTATTGCCAAAACCATAATGGTATATTTATTCCTGCTCTGATTCGAAGATCTAAAGGTGTGTTTTTTGCTCCTTGATTCAAAACTCCAAATGTAAAACCTGGTAACATTTTATTTCGTTCAAGGGATAGGTTTTTCTGACCGATAATTTGTTTTTGTTGTAAATACAGAAGTGATGGATTATTTTGAATGATAGAAGTATCGTTTTGAATTTGTAAAATGCCTATGGCAAGCTCTGTTTTCTGTAAAGGTAAGGTTGTAATGATTTCACTCAAACCTGTATATGTTTGAAGTTGAGTCTGTGTAATTTGTAAATCTGTCAGTGACTGTATAAACTGATTATGGATTTCACCATATTTTGCATCGGAAAACGTTTTTTCCAAATAATCGATTTGACCAGCTTCATACTGTCGATCAGCCGATTTTTTAATTTCATTGTAGATACTATCTTGAATTTTATAAATTGTATTTACCATTTCAAAATACTGATTAGCCAAGTACAAGGATTTTATTTGGTATTTAATGTCGTTTTCGGTGATTTTTTGCCCAACTTGAGTTAATGATGTTTGCTGTTTATACAATTGACTTTGCTTTACATAGACCGTCGGAAAACTGAATGATTGCAAAACACCAACTGTCTGAAATTCCCCAGTAGGACTTTCCATCATTATTTCAGGATTACTAAAATTATACGCTGTTTTTTGCAATTCTTGACTTTGCTTAACGGCAAGTGAAGAAGCATTTATTTGCGCATTGTTTTTTAAGGCAAGAATTAACACCTCGTCTTCTGTTAATTGTTTTTGTCCAAAACAAATCACAGGGATAATAAAAAATGATAATATAAATATTTGTTTCATTAAAATGCTTTTTTCAATTTCTGAATCATTCAAGAAAAGGAATTCATAATTTTTTGAAAGATAATAGCGCTAAGGGCTATAATTGAATATTCTGAATTTGTGGTTAAGAAGGAATCCTTAACCCTATAGACTTACTATAATAATGTGTTATCGAAAGTCTATCTGAGATAGTATTCAGATAATAAATACATTATTGGTAATGTATATGGAAACACCATTCAATATGGGGGGAGAATGGTCATAGAGTTTCTTAGAAGAAGTCGTACTTCTGTAAAATCTAGTATATGTGAATTGAGAAGTCTCAATTTTAGCAATTGAAACTTCTTTCACATGATTTATTTTATCAACTTTATTAGTCTGTTGCTTATTATCTGTTTTTAAAATTAATTGTTTGTTTTGACAACAACCTTTTTTCATTTTACCTTTGCAACAACTTTTTGGATTGGTTGAAACAAGAGAAATACTTTTTAATGAACCTCCGCAATAATGCAAATTAAGTGCCGCACCTGTTGAAATTAACAGGTAAAATACAGCAAATAATATAATAATTGATTTTTTCATTAAAATAGTCTTATTGTAAATGTACTAAATGATTTGTTTTTATTTATGAGTTATTTAAAAATTAACAATTATTTATGATATTGTTTTAGTAAATCATTTAATAATCCTAACATTATTCAATTTATTCCCATCATTTGAAAATATTTGAAACCAATAACTTCCATTTAATACATTGTCCAAATAAACAACATCGTTATTATTAACAATATTACCTGATTTTAAAACCTGTCCATTCATGTTAATTAAATTATAATTGTCTGCATTTACAAATTCAGACATTTTTATTTCAATAGAATGATCTGTAAGACTATAGTTTATTACTCCCTCTTGTAGTTTAGCTTCCGAAACACCTGCAAATGATTGAACAAATGTAAAGACAGGGAAATTTTGAGTGTTATTCATAAGAGTTACATTATTTCCTGAACTACCATGTAAAATTCCATTTGTTGCAGGATTAATGTTTTTTAACCACTGATCTAAATTAGTATGAATATTTATCTCAACAACACCATTATCGGCTACAGTTGGAGTTGTTAAAGTAATATTTTGAAACAAAGCATCACTCAAAGGGAATAATTGAAAAGCAGTTTCAGGTGTCCCATCAGTATTACTATCTCCTCTTCCTACAATTCCTACTTGATTATAACCAGTTGTCCATCCCCATTGCATCGAAGGTGATTGGTAACTTAAAGCTGAACCTATTGCATATGTAGAAATATCTAAATGATTAATAGCTTGAGGTACTCCGATTGAAAAATTAATTGATTCAACAGATGTTACGTTTTGTGAACCAAAATCGAATAAAAAGTCTTCGTTTTTTACAATATATACATTAGCTGATAAATCTAAATCTTGACCACCATCATGAATTACGTGAACATTAGACACATAATAATAAAGTGTTGCAACATCATAAAATCGACCATTTAAGTCTTCTAATGTTGTATTAAATACTAATGGTTGGTTTGCGTTATAAGGCTCAAAAGAAACCTTTAATATGTTTTGAGTATTTGCTGAGAAAGCAAATAAAATGCTACTAAGTAAAACTATTTTTTTCATGTTTATTTATTTTAATTTATTACTACTTTTTTTGATATTGACTCTTTGGACGTTTTTAAAATTACTGTATAGATTCCGCTTTTCAATTCTGTAGTGATTTCTGATTTATGTAAACCAATAGTCTCAGATTTCAAAGGACTATTATAAACTACTCTGCCTAAAACATCGGTTATAAGAATACTAATTTCTTCAGTATTGAATAGCTCATATTCAATAGTAAATTTACCGTTTGTCGGATTTGGATAAACCGTTAATCCAAATTCATTTTCTTCATTTTCTGAAATTGAAGCAAATGGATCATAAACAATAAAACTTCCCATCATTCCATCGTCTTCATGATGCAAAATATGGCAATGATACATGTATGGTGTCACAGAATCAGAGAACGTAATGAATTTAGTAATGAATTTCACACTATCTCCTGGCATTACCAAAACGACATCTTTCCAACCCGTTTCTGCCGGTATTGCAGGAACACCATTTTTTTCAATGATATTGAATTGAATATCGTGAATATGAAATGGATGAGCAATAGCTGTATTGTTTTTTAAAATCCAAATTTCTGTTGAATTTAACGGTACTCGGATGTTAATAGAATCCATATGAAATACAGTATCATTGATTCCAAAAGGACCCTCCATGAAATCAGGCACATCGGCAGCTAAAAGGCGAATTGTATCAAAAACCAACGTTCTGGTAATCGTTGCATCAATAGGGTCATAAGGAATGTAAGGCACTAAAATTGATGGGATAGTTGTTATAGGTGTTGGAGTAACTGTCGCTGACACAACGTTAATATTTAATAAATTAAAATCAGCCCCGTTTAAGAAATTCTCAACGTACATCTCCATTGTATCTGGAAAATCTTCAACAAGAGGAGAGCCAAAAATACCATTTGGCATTTCAGAAGAATAACTCATTAATTGAACAGACTGTCCATTCATAGCTGATAAATTCAATAATATTTCAGAACGTTCCCCAGGTGCAAGCTGAAGTCTTGTTAATTGATTTGGAGCACCTATTAATCCGCCATCAGTAGCTATTTGAGAAAATGTCATATTATTAGAAAATCCAAAATTAAACGTTCGCATGCTACTTCCATTTAAAAGTCTTAATCGGATAACTTGTGCTGGAGCATTTAGATATGGATTCATAGTTCCATTTACAAATAAAGCAGTATCCATATGATCGGCTATTGCAATGTTTTTCGCCATATCAAATGCTTTTGACTGAACAATGATTGGAAAATCATCAATTCCATATGTCAAAGGTAAACCTAACGCTTGCTCTTCTGGATCATGAACTATAATCATTCCAGCTAAACCTTTCGAAACATGAAGGTCCGTTTTTCCTTCTCCGTGTGGATGATACCAAAAAGTTCCTGCATTATTTAACATTTCAAAAGAAGGACTCCAAGTTGTACCAGCGAGAATTACTTGATGCGGACCTCCATCATTCATTGGTGCTACATGTAATCCATGCCAATGCATAGTTGTTCTAACGGTTAAATTATTTATTACATTAAATGTTACAATATCTCCCTTATTAACGATTAATGTTGGTGATAAAAACGTACCATTTATTCCGTATGTTGGAGTTTGAACAGCTCCATAAAAATTGGTAGATCCTGATTGAACATTTAAATTGAAATTTGTTCCTGTTAAACTTGGAGGAATGCTTAAAGGATTTTGTCCATAACAAAAAACATTTCCGATGGCTACCTGAATTAAAATTGAGTAAATTATTTTCATTTTGAATTTCTTTAGTAAATTATCAATGTTTAATGCTAACTTTTTGATTAGACCAATTTCCATTTACGTTTATTTTCAGAATATATGACCCATTGGGGATTTCACAAACATTTATTTCTTCAGTACCCTCTTTTAACTTAATTTCACTTTGAGTTAATAGGATTCTTCCAGTAATATCTAACAATTCGAAAGAAACTTCTGAAACTTCTTTCAATTTCAATTTTACATTTAACACTTCAGAAGTTGGATTTGGGAAAACATCTAATGAAGTAATGTTCTCATCTAGTTTTAGTGTATTCGCTTGAGATGGATCAATTAAATCTAAAATTAAGTTTCTCATTAAAACAGTATCAGAAACATCAAACCCTTGATCATACAAATGCATAACTGAATGGTCTGTCCCACCTAATAATACAATTGTCGGCATAGCGAATTCTCCATAATAAGCCAAAGAAGTAGCTCCATTGTTCATTGGTATGAATAATTGTAAATTATTATCAACTACCCAACTAGCTGAATATGCACAATCTGTTACATCTTGGTATGGGTATGAATACGCTTTTACCATTCCTGGATAATTAGCATTAATATTATTAGCCATTGTTTGTATATTAGCGGCATGTGGAGGACAAGAACCACAATTCGGCATGTAATAAAACAATACAACCGCTTTTCCAGCATCTAAATCAGAAAATAAATGGACAGGATTGCCATTACAATCGTTTGTGTTAAAATCCATAGCAGTTTGAGAAAAACTGTATGAAACAGAAATAATAAAACTCGTTATGATTGCTGTTTTGTTTAAAAATGAAGTTTTCATATTTTTATAGTTTAAAGATTTTTATTTTCTATCGTATTGACAACACCCATGAAGCCCATCGTATGCCTTATCATCTCCCTTAATTTTTTCAGTATCATATCCAACTGAAGCTATGTGTTTTTGAATTTGATCCAAAGTTATTTTTGTTGCATCATACGAAACGGAAATCATTTTTGATTCTGTGTTCCAATCTGCTTTTTTCACACCTTTAACTTTTAGAGAATTTTCAATCGTTTCTTTACACATTTCACAATTACCCCATACTTTAAAAGTAGATGTAGTAACTCCGTTAGAAATTTCCGTTTTACTTTCTGTTGTTTCAGATTCAGACTTATTTCCACATGATAAAGTAGTTATTAAAATACTACCTATTACTATAATTTTGTTTATATACATCTTAATTAATGATTAACTTTTGATTAATATTTTTATTTAAACTTCTTACTTGAACAGTGTAAACCCCTTTACTCCAAGTTGACGTATTTATTTGAATTTTACTTTCGTCAAATCTTTCAATTTTATAAATAGTTTCTCCTAATGCATTATATATTAATAGACTGTTATTTTCTGTTGCACCACTATTAAAGTCAATGTTTACAACACTATTTGTAGGATTAGGATAAATGCTGATGTTTGAAAATTCTATCTCCTCAACTCCAACAAAATTAACAGGTTCTAATCTAATGACTTGATTTGTTGTAGCATTTACATACCAAATTTTACCATCAGGTCCGATTTTAACTCCCATAACACCAGCTGTTCCTGTTGGAATTCTTCCTAATTCGACACCATTAGATCCAGTAATATCATAAATTATAATCTCACCAGTTGTATGATCAGAAACTATCATTCTATTTCCGATTACATCTATACCGCTTGGTTCTGTTAAACCTGAATTTACATACGTTGAAGAAGAAAAACCTGTGTAATTAGAATGTTCAGCAGTTGGTTCATTAGAACTTAACACACCTGTATTACTTCCCGTAGTTGTATTTAAGCGAACGATTCTATCGTTTCCTGTATCAGCAACATACAACCAACCTGTAGATTTATCATATACTAAATGACTCACTACATTTTGTGTTGGATCTTCAACTAATCCTAGCCCTGAATAACGACGAATAATACCGTTACTATGATCATCATTTCCAGGACCGTGATCGCCTTCAAAAGCATAACGAACAACCGTATTATTGAAACCATCATTCACCCAAAAAACATTATCTGATTCATAAGCTATTCCCATTGAATACGGGCTTTCGTGAAGCATATCAAGATGACTTCCATTTCCACCTGAAGGTTGAGCATAAATCAAAGGATCACTAGACCACAAAGTTGGACCAGTAAATGGTGTTTCTCCATCATGATTTGCATCGAAAACACCTGGTGAAGTTGCGAAATTGCCATTTTCACTAAATGCTATTGCGGTAGGTAAAGACATAAAATGATACGCATTTCCATCTTGTTGAACCAAAGAGGTTTGACCAACTTGTCCTGCATTGGATATTTTAACTGTTTTACCACCCGAACTTTCTGTACTTTTAAGGACTACCCAAAGCTCATTTCTAGTTAAGGTTGGATGAAAATCTAAATCGCGTGGTTGGAGTATTCCATTGCTTGAATTTGCAATAATGGTTTTTTGAGGTGTTATTCCGATATAACTATCAATAATATTTGGAATAGCGGGACCAACAGTGATTATTTTCGTCATCAAATCATTACTCACATCCATATCTGCATTACCATTCAGATTAGAAGCCCATACTTTTAACGTATATGTTCCGTTTGTAGAGGCGATCCATTGTGTCGTATGCGTGAAATCAACTGAGGTAAATGGAGCTATACTTTGTCCACTAATAGATTGTGTTACAACTGGATTACTATCTATTTGATAATTATAGACAAGTGAATTTATTGTGTTTGAACTTTTATTGAAAAATGTCGATTTAACATCTATGTTACCTGGGTTTACATAAGAATAGTTATTGATTTTTTCACCTTCAAAATCATATGCAAGAGGAGGTGTAACAGTAAAACTTAAAGTCGAATTAGGACTAGTTCCATTGCCTGTTAGTCCTTCATAAATTGGAAAGCCATCGATGTTTACATTGAACGTAATACCTCCATCACCATAGTCATCAACATAAATAATATCATAGGTATTACCTTGTACTAAACACCATGGTCCTTCATTAATGGTTGTATTGTTTGCATAGCCACCTGGAGTTTGATTATTTGAACCCCCGCCACTACACCCAACAGCTGTATTTCCACCTGAAAAAATGGTTCCTGTGCCACAATTATTTCCAATTGGAACGAGTTGCCAATAAGCTTCATAACCATAAGAATCGGTTACAACGTCAATTGTTACTTGTGATTGCCCTGTCGGACATTGTCCATAACCAACCAACGGTAACAGACCTAATAAGGAGAATATTATTTTCATCTTAATGAATTATTAGTTTTCGATAAATAAAACGGAATAAATCTTATTCTTGATTATTAGATCATCAACCATTTCAATCTGATTGAATGGTTGATGAGTCTAATAAACTTATTTAAATTTTCTATAAATGGAAATTAAAAGTCTATTTATTCGATAATAATTTGTCGAATTTCAGAAGTTTTTTCTCCTTTAATTTTAACCAAGTATATACCTTTTGAAAAATTTGATATATCAATTGAGTAATCCGTTTTACCTTTTGATAAACTTAATTCTTCTGATTTTACAATTTTACCTTCAATATTTGTTAATTCAATTGTTACTTCTTGAGAAACCATTGAGTTAAATGAAAGATTCACATTTCCTTTTGCAGGATTAGGATATACACTTAAATTTTGCAATAAATTTTCTTGGCTCTTTAAACCCGCAACAGAACCTGTAAATGCAAGATTATCAACCCATAAATAATCATTTGCTGTTGGATTACTACCACTTGCTTTTAACACGATAATACAACTGTCAGGTGCTGTTGACATTACATAATTTAGATTAATACCAAAATTAGCCCAACTCATTGCCATCCCACTTAAAGTTTGACTTCCAGTTGCTACCGTTTCTCTCATATTTGTATTTGAATTCCATTTTGTCAAAGTAACTGAAACAGATCCTTGACTTGAGCCAAATATCATGTGTTGCCATTTACCAGTTAAGCTTTCAGGCTCATCAGTAAAAGGGAAACCTGAAACAGGTTGCATTGTCATTGGATCTAATACCCCACTTACAGCAATACCATTAACAACAGCAGGACCAACAGTTTTAGAAGTTAATTTTAAATAAGATGCACCAACATTTCCTGGTGTTCCTTTTGTTGCGGTATAAACACTTCCTGCTGACGTTGTACTATTCATAGTACCCCAATTATCAGGATCACTATAAGAACCTACGGTTGTCCAGTTTTCAAAACCGTTGTTTGGAATTTGAGCAAATAATGTTGATGATACAACAGTTGCTAGTACTATTGAAAATAATGATTTTTTCATTTTTCTGATTTTTTGTTTTTAAATTTAATTCTTAATCGATACTAAAACATATAGTATAAAAATTTAGACAACTACAAATAGTTGACTACTAATCAAAAACATAAAATCATATTATAAGAACTTTATTCCTAAGAAATAAAGGTGTTTTATATCTAATAGGAGGAGAATGGTAATTTTCAGGTATTTCAATTCGGTTAACGTAAAAACTAGTAAAACAAATTTCAGGAATTTTAATAAATGGAATTGAAATTGCCTTACAAAGGCTGACTTTAGCAATTTTATTTAGTTGTTGTTTGTCTTTGACTTTTAGAATGATTGTTTTATTATCACAACATCCTTTACTTTTCATTTTACTTCCGCAACACCCTTTTTCGTTAGTAGAAAATAAAGAAACTGTTTTTAATTTACCTCCACAATAATGCAAATTAACATTTAAACCTATTGAAAACAAAAGGTAAAAAGCAGAAAATAAAATTAAAATGAATGCTTTCATAAAAAAAGGATTAACACAAACATACAAAAATTAAAATTATGAATTCGTTTAATTTGTTTTAAAATAGTTGAATTATTGTAAAGCTAAATATAGTATTTTACATGTTTTTAGATTTATTCAAAATATATTTTAGTCTCGTAAGAATATATATTGATTTTCAATGACATATTTCTTTATTGTTGTGTAATTGGTAATAATTATAAGGTAATGAAAATAGAAATCCCACACTCATTGCAAATATCATAACTTTATAATTATGCATATTTCCATGCATGTGCATTTGATGTTCAGAATTCAAAGATGAGGCAATTAAGATTATCCCGCTTTCAGAAAGCATCATAATGAATATGGATACGACACTCATTTTTACACTCATTTTTACAGCGTCATTGAAACTCACATGATGAATGATTATCTGCCAAAGCACCATAAATAAGACACAGCTTATAAATCCTGCAATGAACGAACTAAATAATACAATAAACCAATTATAATGAATTAAATAGGCTGTTGTTCCCATTGTTCCAATAGAACAACCGAATAGGCAAATTAGAGTAGAAACAATGCATTGCTTCCATGTTTTAATATCCAACCAATTCATACAAAGAATATTAATCGAATTCAGTTTAATAATGAGGAGAAACATTTATTCTCCTCATTACTAAAATTTAATTTATGCGTTTGCTGTTGCAAGTTCTTCACAAATTTCCGCACATTTATTACATGCTGCTTCACATTCTTTACAACTTGCATGGTGAGAAGCATGTTTTGCACATTCAGTTGCACATGCTTTACAAACTTTTGCACACAATGCGTGTAAATCTTGACTAAAATCAGATCCTCTAGCTTCTAACCTTGCACATAAGGCACAAATATCAGCGCAATCACGACAAAATTTGATACATTCTTTATTTCCATTTTCAATACAATCTGTGATACAGTTTTCACAGAAAATTACACATGCCATACATGCCTCGATACAAATTTTTGACTTTTTCATTTTTCTAAATTTAACAGTTTGAATAAATATTTTGATGATACAAATGTGTAATTATCTTTCATTAACAAAAATGACTTCAATCATGAAAAAGAATGATTTTTAACCAATTACACCTGTGCAAAGATGAAAGTTTGAATCAGAAAAACTATTACACAATTCTTTTCTACATTTATATGATTTGTATTTTGAGTGATTTAGAATAATTATTAAAGGAAAAAGATAAATCATTATAATTTTATTTTACAAAGAAAAATGGTTACATGAAATAGTTGAAGAGTAACTATGTAGTTGCAATAAAAAAATTGATTTAGTAAATTGTAAACATATTAAAAGTAAAATAAATAAATAAATAGTAAATATGATTTCATTTTTGAACAATCTCTCAAATTATCACATTTGTCAGTTTTTGCATGAAGTTGCATCATGTTGCATCAATCTCTCCATGCCTTCACATCAATGTCTGCATCAAACTTTGCATGAATTTACATCAAAAATGATTTTTTAATAGTAAAAGTTAAGACAATGTGTATATTTAATGTCTTGCAATAACCTTGCAACCTAGTTGTGTTTTGATTAAGGTAAATTAAGGTACATTGCATGAGATAAAATAAGGGAAAATGTACTAAAAAACATTTTTCTTACGTTATAGAATAACTTTAACGACTTTACCATGCAAGAAAAATTTGTAAGAGCCTCCGAACATAATTATAATTTGTTAAAAAAAGAGATAATATCCTTTGTAAATGAATCAGATAACAAAGAATATGCTATCAATTATTGTAAAAGTGCATGGCTTCAAAACAATGAAGTGATTCCTTATCATACGATACTTTTTAAAGTACTTGAA
>OBEQ010079468.1_pt1 | contig 16292 bp, 14 predicted proteins | sample 1670901 | NCBI WGS metagenome assembly OBEQ01 (sample SAMEA104232315, study PRJEB22302) | groundwater metagenome | biome: forest; feature: aquifer; material: groundwater | place: USA | collected 2011-08-07 | depth 5.4 m
CTGAAAGAGTACTACTTAATTAAACCGCCATATGTCCGGACCGAAAAAAAATTTTGTTGCATCGCCGTACTTTGTGCGACCCCTATAAGCATCATACTTGAGATAAAGGCGCTACCTCCATAACTTAAAAAAGGGAGTGGTAATCCTGTGACGGGTAGAAGCCCTAGGTTCATACCTATATTGACGGTGAATTTAATGGCGAATAATGACATGATTCCACATGCTAACAAATACGTATAATCATCAGTACTTCTTTGGCTTATTATATACACACGTATAAATATTATTAGAAAAAGGATAAGGACCAAGCTTGCACCTAAAAAACCTAATTCTTCGCCTAATGACGCGAATATGAAATCAGTTGATTTTTCTGGTAAAAAATTAAGTTGACTTTGAGGGCCGAGTCCTAATCCCCTGCCCCATATTTTACCTGACCCTATTGCGATGATTGATTGCCGTACGTTATACCCTCTTCCTAAAGGATCTCTACTAGGATTAAAAAACGTATGTACTCTATCTTTTTGATACGGCGCAAGAAGAAATGCCCATCCCACTACTCCTACAATCAATACGACTCCTAAAAGTGCCACAATTGATTTTTTTGAAAGACGAGGAGAAAACACTACAAATCCAAGCCATATACCTACAAGTACCATACCTGAACCAAAATCAGGCTGAAGGAGCACAAGTACTAAAGGAACAATGAGATACACCAGACTGAGTAACAAGGTAACTCCGTAATGACGATCCCTGGGTTGTGAAGAAAAAAAATGAGCCATAAATATGACGAACAATGCCTGCATTAATTCTACTGGCTGAAAATTAACCCCTCCTAAAATGAACCATCCTCGTGAACCTCGTACATCTTGTCCCACTAATAACACAAGGGCAAGTAATACCACGCCTACTATATAGAGAACTACTGACCAATTCTTCCACCATAAATAATGAATGTAACTAAAAAAGAAGAGTACACCCAACCCCACGAGTACAAACATGAATTGTTTAAAAAATCTTCCCTCTATGCCACTATGCTGTCCTAAACTATACAACTGCGCTAATGAAAAAAAGAGCAGTACCATTACCGCGCCGTGCATGAACCAATCCATACCATAATGGCTCTGAAATATATTTCTCATGGTCTTTGTTATAACGAGGGAAACGCAAGTATCTTAAAATGCGTAACAAAAGAATCTTTAAATAATGCTTGGGGGAAACGAGCTTCAAGAGACATCTTCTCCCCTGCTTCTGTACGAGGAAGTATAACTTCATAGATTCCTACTACCTCATTAGATCCAGTAAGCGCAAGAGTTATCACATGCATATTTGAGAGTACAATCCCTGTTCCATTATACGCGTCAAACGGAACACGAGCAGGTAACGCATTACTTCCTGGTTCAAACGCTCCTATTGTCAACGTCATATATGACGACACTGATTCTCGTATATGTGCATGTTCAGGATTTCTACTCCACGCGATATGTTCTGCGCGTATACCTTGAGTCGCTTTTTCAGGATAGATCTTGCCTTCTATGATATACCTCTGCTCCCCAGGAAGAATAACATAATTTTGAGAATTCCCTGATGCCCATATAATAATCACATTAGCTTCCCATCCAGAATTAGGGTTCTCAAGTAACGCGTACTGTTGATACCCACTTTCAACACGAACTGATCCTGAGGATGAGATTGAGAGAGGTTGAGGTTGTAATTGACTCACTATAGGGTGGAGAAGGTTTGGCTCACTTGTATATGCCCTATACATCCTATTAAACTCAGGAGCTTGAATGAGGAATATACCAAGGTACACCAAAAAATATGCCCATATAATGCCAGTAATTGAGATAACAGTATAACGGGCTATTGAAAAAAAACGATCTTTATGTTGTACCCAGAGAAGTGCTAGGGACAAGTGCTTCTCTAATTGCTCTTCCATACCATCAAAATACCATGATATACTTCCTATCGTAAACATACGTATGGAATTCACACTTCAAAATCTTTTTTATCTTCTTGCGAGTGGTTTCATGTTCTTTCTTCTTGTAGGTCTCATATGGGCTATTGCCTACGTAATTTCCATATTGAGAAAAGTTGAAAAAACCGCGTCAGAGATGCATCATAAAATGCACCAAATCGTAAGTATCCTTGATTATCTACCTACTCATACTCGGTTACTCCTTGCGGGACTTACGGAACTTCTTTCTTTTTTGAAACATCGATCACAAAGGATCGAGAATAATAAAACACCAAAGCACTTTCTTTCAGACTCATTACATAAGGAGGATTAATTCATGTCATCCTTTGTTCACCTTCATGTGCACTCCACATATTCTCTTCTTGATGGCCTTTCTTCCCTTGATGGCCTGATAGACAGAGCCAAAGAATTCGGATCTACGTCTCTCGCTATCACTGATCATGGAGTATTGTATGGTGCGATTGATTTTTACAAAAAAGCGAAAAAAGGAGGCATCAAACCTATTATAGGGGTGGAGACCTATCTTGCTCCTGGAAAACGTACTGATCGAGCAAGTCGACAGGATGAACGGCCTTACCATTTATTACTTCTTGCGAAAAATTACGAAGGATACAAAAATCTTCTTAAATTAGTTACTATCGCGCACCTTGAAGGGTACTACTACAAGCCACGCATTGATTGGGAGGTGTTGGAACAACATAAAGAAGGATTGATTGTACTTTCCGCGTGTCTTGCAGGGCCTATCGCACGCAGAATTCTTTCTGGAAGAATAGACGAAGCACGGCAGGAAGCGTCTAAGTTCGCGCGGGTATTTGGTGAGGATAATTTTTTTCTTGAGATACAATCTCACCCTCATATTGAAGAACAAAAAATAGCGAACAAGGAACTCATCAAACTTTCTAAAGAATTGGGTCTTAAACTTGTTGCAACGAATGATTCCCATTACCTTCGTCCTGAAGACGCGTTACCTCAGGATATTCTACTGTGTCTTCAAAACAAAAAATTACTTACTGACAAAGATAGAATGTCCTACATTCACGAGGATTTCTCTCTTAAAACTCCTGATCAGCTCATACAAGAATTCTACGATACTCCCGAAGCTATAGAATCAACGCTTTCTATCGCGGATCGTTGTAATCTAGAAATACCCATGGGGCAGACGGTACTTCCTCATTTTGATGTACCAGAAGGAATGACTAATAATGAATATTTACGAGAGTTATGCGTACTAGGTATCCAAAAACGATATAAGTCCGCTACTCCTCAAGTGATGGAACGATTAGACTATGAACTTTCCGTAATCAACAACATGGGATTTGCCTCCTACTTCCTCATTGTCCAGGATTTTGTAAACTGGGCAAAAAATAACGGAATTGTCACGGGACCTGGAAGAGGAAGTGCTGCGGGTAGTCTTGTATCCTATCTTACGAATATCACTAACGTGGATCCCTTACGCTATGGGTTACTTTTTGAAAGATTCCTTAACCCTGAACGCGTATCCATGCCTGATATTGATCTTGATTTCGCGGATACGCGTAGGGATGAAGTATTGCGCTACGTATCTCAAAAATATGGGGAGGACCGCGTATGCCAAATCATCACGTTTGGAACCATGGCCGCACGTGCTTCTATACGTGACGTGGGACGAGTATTAGGAAAAAGCTATGAATTTTGTGACACAATCGCAAAACTCATTCCTCTCGCAACCGATCTTTCTTCCGCTCTTCTTGAAGTACCTGAACTCGCGGCCATGTATGAGTCTGATAGTGAAGCACGTACATTGATTGAAACTGCGAAAAAACTAGAAGGGGTATCTCGTCACTCTTCTCGTCACGCGTGTGGTGTCATTATTACTCCTGAGCCTCTTGTCAATTACGTACCTCTTCAATACGCGTCATCCGACGACCGAACCATCATCTCTCAATACTCACTTCATCCTGTAGAAGAACTAGGGCTTCTTAAAATGGATTTCTTGGGACTTTCCAACCTCACTATTATAGAGAACGCATTGAAGCTCATTACGTCTACTACGGGAAAAACTATTAACCTTGATACAATCCCCCTTGATGACAAGGCTACGTTTTCATTACTTCAAAAAGGAGAAACTACAGGCGTATTTCAACTTGAATCAGGAGGTATGAAACGATATCTTAAGCAACTTAAGCCCACTGAACTTAATGATATTATTGCCATGGTTGCCCTGTATCGTCCTGGACCTATGGAGCTCATTCCAGAATATATTTTAGGCAAACATGGGAAACGATTTACCTACCTCTCCCCTGTACTTGAACCCATATTAAAAGAAACATACGGAATCGCGATCTACCAAGAGCAAATACAACGTATCGCGTGTGACTTCGCGGGTTTCACGCTTGGAGAAGGGTATCTTCTTGTAAAAGCTGTGGCAAAAAAAATTAAAGAGTTACTTGATCAACAAAAAGATAAATTCGTACAAGGTGCAATTGCGCAAGGTCGTGACAAAGCACTTGCTGAAACGCTGTTCAGTTTCATTGAGCCATTTGCTCGGTACGGATTCAACAAATCTCATGCAACGTGTTACGCGGTTATCGCGTATCAGACCGCGTATCTTAAAGCAAACTATCCTGCTCAATTCATGGCAAGTCTTCTTACGTCTGATCACGATAACATGGATAGAATATCAATTGAGATTGAAGAATGCAGATCCATGGGCCTTGAAGTATTACCTCCAGATGTGAATGAAAGCGATGAAGCATTTAGCGTGGTTATGGATAATGGGGTACCAAGTAACAAAATACGATTCGGACTTACTGCAATCAAAAACTTTGGAGCTACTATTGGGAAATCAATTATTGAAGAACGGGAAGCTCATGGACGGTATGCGACTCTTGAAGATCTGCTCACTCGTGTACAATCAAAAGATCTTAACAAGAAATCTATTGAGAGCCTCATTAAAGCAGGAGCTCTTGATGCGTTTGGGGACAGGCATCATCTTCTTTTCAATATTGAACGTATACTCTCATTTGTACGAAGTACTAACAAAAATCAATCAAATGGGCAAGCTGATCTTTTTTCACTCACTCCCCTTGTGACTCATTTACCTCGTCTCATACTTGAACAAGGACCACAAGGAAGTGATATAGAGAGACTGCAATGGGAGCATGAACATCTTGGACTTTTCTTAAGTAAACACCCTCTTTCTGAATTTGAAGGCAAACTTCCTTTTGACCTTATGAGAGTTGCGCATATACGAGAAAGTGAATTAAAAGAAGGAGACCCTATAGTACTTGCTGCAATGATCGTGGGTATTAAACGAATTATCACTAAGAGTAAACAAAATATGATGTTCGTGCGCTTAGAGGACCAAACAGGAGGCCTTGAAGGGATTGTATTTCCTAAAATACTTGAAAAAACTCATGATGCATGGTCTGAAGGAAAAATGGTACTTGTACGAGGAAAAGCCTCTCTAAAAGATCATGATCTTAAACTACTTGTTGATGAAGCAACTGATCTTCAGACTATGACTGAGAATAGGGTAAGTATTGACCAAGCCCTTATTATCAACGTATCCCCTCAAAAAGCCACGAATCAAACCTTTGACGCGCTTAAACAAATCTTTTATGATAACCCCGGTAAAATGGAGGTATGTCTCAAAATACAGAGCCCCCAAGGAAGTGGTACAATGATAAAAACTCAAACAAAAATATCATGGAATCCTGATGTACGGCAGGCTTTAGAATCCGTGATTGGTAAAAACTCATATCATCTCAATGAACGACGCGAAAGCGCTACAAAAACTGGATAGAAAGCTAGAACGAGCTGCGTCACGACGACCTCTTCGTACGGTGGCACTTAATTTTGCGCTCCTTACGCTTATCGTACTTGCAAGTATGGCGTATTTTTCTTTGAGCGAAGCGACAATTGTTATCACATCTCCTCAAGAGGAATACATGCTTAATGAAAAAGTTGAAATGGGTATTGGGAAAGACATTCCCGGGACAGTACAAAAACAAGAATTTTCTGATGCATCGTCATTTCAAGCAAGTGCTCAGAGCACCACGTCTGCATCATCATTATCGTTTATCACTATAGTGAACACCTCAAATAAAGAACAGCAACTACGCGCAACAACGAGGTTCCTTACCAATGATAATATACTATACCGACTTAAAGAATTTCGTGCGGTTCCTCCTCAGGGGCATGTTGATGCGGAAGTGACTCCTGACAAGGCAGGATCAAGGTCTCTTCAAAATGGAGAGACACTCACGCTTCCCGCATTATGGCCTGGCCTTCAAGATAAGATATATGGCAAGGCAATTGATACACCAAGTGTGACAAAAACACGTTATGTGCTTTCAGATGACGATGTAGCAAGGGCTAAAGAAGCTCTTAGCGCTAAACTTCTTGATAAGGCGTTTGAATCACTCCACGCGACTATGCCCAATCTTACTAAAGAAAATATTGTACCAGGTACACTTACATTTTCGTCTGATAAAAAAGTAGGTGATGAAACACAAACCTTTACTATGGAAGTAAAAGGAACTATACAGACATTTACCTATTCAACTGATGATGTAGAAAAATTCATGGCTGCAAAAGCTATGCTCTCGGTACCTGACGGCAAAGAATATGACTCACTTAAAAAAAATACACTACGCACGACCCCACTTTCGTATGATACTGAAACTCAGGTAGGTACCTTACGCGTGAGCGCGACTGCTCTTTTCAACCTTGCGTCTCTTGCCCCGGTGATAGACAAAAATCAGATCGCGGGCTTGCCAAAAGACAAAGCAATCGCCAAGATACAGGCAATGCTCCCCCATACGACAATTCAGGTACGATTTTGGCCATTCTGGGTACGCACTATTCCCACACTTACTGACCATATTAGGATACGAATCAATGAATAACTCACACGAACAACTCACTCACATGAGACATTCCGCGGCTCATCTTTTAGCTGTGGCACTCCAAAAACTCTATCCTTCAACTCAATTTGCGATAGGACCCGTGATTGAACATGGATTCTATTATGATATTGATTTAGACCAAAAACTCACTCCTGATGATTTACCTCGTATTGAGAAAGAAATGAATAGGATAAAAAAACAAGGGTTCACTATTACGGGTAATGAAGTGACAGTGGCTCAGGCGAAAGAGTTATTCAAAAAATTAAAGCAACCTTACAAACTTGAGCTTATCGCTGAGTTGGAAAAAGCTGGTGAAAAAATATCCACGTATACGCTTAATGATTTTGTGGATCTTTGTCGAGGTGGACATGTGCATTCTCAAAAAGACATGGGGGTATTCAAGCTTACCACTATCGCGGGAGCGTATTGGAGAGGAAGTGAAAAAAACAAGATGCTTCAACGCATCTATGGGTTAGCATTCCCTACCCAAGAAGAATTAGACGCGCATATCACCATGGAGGAAGAAGCTAAAAAAAGAGACCACCGTATACTTGGGCAAGAGCTTGATCTATTTTCTTTTCATGATGAAGGACCTGGATTCCCCTTTTGGCATCCCAAAGGAAACTTCGTACGCACTACCGTCATACAATATCTTCGTGATGTACTTGCCAAGGAAGACTACCAAGAAATCTACACTCCCCTTATCTTAAGTGAAGAATTATGGCACAAATCAGGCCACTGGGACCACTACAAAGAAAATATGTACTTTACTACAGTTGATGAACGTATATTCGCGGTAAAGCCCATGAACTGTCCGGGAGCCGCCTTGGTATATTCAAATCACATACGATCCTACCGTGAGCTTCCTCTTCGACTTTCTGAATTTGGTATAGTGCACAGACATGAACTTTCAGGCACTCTTCATGGACTATTTCGAGTACGTAATTTTACCCAAGATGACGCCCATCTTTTTTGTACCCCTGACCAAATCGCGGTTGAAATTAGTAAACTCGTAAAACTTTCACAAAAAGTGTACAAAACATTTGGATTTAAAGATTACCGAGTTGAACTTTCTACTCGTCCTGAAAAATTCATGGGTGATATATCACTATGGGATCACGCTGAAAAAACGCTTTCTAGCGTACTCGCAAAACTTAAAATTCCCACTACTATCAATGAAGGTGATGGCGCGTTCTATGGACCTAAAATTGATTTTCATATTAAGGACGCGATTGGGAGGTCATGGCAATGTGGTACTATCCAACTTGATTTCCAGATGCCTAAAAAATTCGATCTTTCTTACATTGATAAAAAAGGAAACAAGGAACAGCCGGTGATGATACATCGCGCTATCTTTGGTTCTGTAGAGCGATTCATAGGTATCCTTATTGAAAATTACGCAGGCGCGTTCCCCGTATGGCTCGCACCTACCCAAGTATCAATAATCTCAGTGAATGAAACTCACAAAAAAAGCGTACTCACACTCGCGAAACTACTTAAAGAACAAGGTATACGCGTTGAGACAGAGCTCTCTGACACTACCGTGGGGTACAAAATACGCGCGAGTGAAACTCAAAAGATTCCATATACTATTGTGATCGGAGATAAGGAAAAAAATCTTACTAAGGTCGCGCTACGCACCAGAGGATCTCGAACAATCGAAACAACTACTCCTAAAAAATTCATAGAGCGTATTAAGAAGGAAAGTGCTCTTAAATAGGCAGCACCTATGCAGCCTCTTCGTTACCATATTATTACGTATGGCTGCCAGATGAACAAAAATGATTCTGAGCGTTTAGAACGTGTACTCATACACGCGGGGTTAGAATCAAGTACTACTCCTGAACACAGTGACCTCATACTCATTAATACATGCTCCATACGACAAACAGCTGAAAATCGCGTATTTGGAAACATGCATAATTTCGCGCGTCTTAAAGAAACAAACCCAAAGCTCATTTTAGGAATAACAGGATGCATGCCAGGAAGGGACACGCAACACGCGATCAGAGCAAAGTTACCCATGGTTGACCTATTCTTCCCCATCAATGACATGGTGAGACTACCCACATGGATATCTGAACTACGTCCTGAATACGTAAATACTGAAAAGCTCGATGATGATTATCTCAAAATACATCCTCACGCAACTAACCCCTACCAAGCCTTTGTCACTATATCTACGGGATGTAATAACTTTTGCACGTTTTGTGTAGTCCCCTTTTCTCGTGGTAGAGAACGATCTCGTCCTGTTCAAGACCTGCTCGACGAAGTACGTCATTGCGTTGCGAGAGGGGTTAAGGAAATAACATTGTTGGGACAAAATGTGAATACATACAGACCAGAAGACCCTCAGTCTTTTTCTACCCTTAATCCCTACAAAGATCCGTTTGCAGCACTTTTATGGGAAATAAATCAGATACCAAAGATATCTCGTATTCATTTTACTGCTCCTAACCCACAAGACATGACTGATGAGGTTATACATGCGCTCTCTCTCCCCCATCACATCAATTTTCTTCATCTCCCCATTCAGGCAGGATCAGAACGCATACTAAAAAAAATGAATCGTAGACATACTAAAGAACAATACCTTGCGATTATTGATAAGGTACGGAACGTACGACCTACTATTGCGATAGGGACTGATATAATAGTGGGGTTTTGTGGAGAGACTGAAGAAGATTTCATGGAAACAGTAGACCTCTACAAAAAAGTACAATTTGATATCTCATATACCGCGAAATATTCTACGAGATCTGGTACTGCCGCGCATATAGCGTTCAAAGATGATGTGCCCTATGCGGAGAAAAAAAGAAGATGGAACTATCTTCAAGACGTGATGGAAGAAATAACTCTTAAAAAAAATATTGCGTATATCGGCAGTGACGTGGAAGTATTAGTCGATTCTTATCAACGAGGAATATGCGAGGGTAATTCACGGGAATACAAACGAGTACGATTCCCTTGTTCTCGTGATCTTACTGGAGAAGAAGTGAACGTTACTATACAGGAAGCATTTACATGGATTCTAAAAGGATCCTTACATGAAAAGTCAACGCCCAACCCCTAGACGCATACCTCATTATTCCGTATAGTTTCTCCATGCAAAAGCTTATAGCCCTCTTTGGCCCTACCGCGTCAGGAAAAACTGATATTGCGGTACGGCTCGCCCAAAAATTCAATGGGTACATCATTTCTGCTGATTCTCGGCAGATGTATCTTGAATTTACTATCGGCACGTCTAAACCACTAGACTATCCTCATTATTTTGTAGACTTTCTCAATCCTCAAGAAACATATTCTGCAGGGGAATTTAAACACGATGTTCTTCGCCTTATACAAGAAAAAAAGGGACTCCCCATTCTTGTAGGAGGCACCCCATTATACGTCTCCACTCTTACACAAAACCTCACTATTCCCCCTGCTGAGCCTGATTACGCATTACGTGAAAAATTAGATGCGACCCCTCTTGAAGAGCTGGTATCACAACTCTCTGAAATAGATCCTAAAAGTCTTACTTTTATAGACATCAAAAACAAAAGACGAGTTATACGTGCTCTTGAAGTACATGCGGTTACCGGAGTCCCCTTTTCTCAACAAAGAAAAAAATCACCTCCTTTGTACTCCCTACTCCCATTATTCCTTAATCCTCCTTTAGACGAACTTCAAAAAAGAATCTCACAAAGAACCTCTCTAATGCTCTCTCATGGGTTGATTGATGAAGTGCGTGAACTGAGAACAAAATACCCTTCTACCTCTCCTCCTTTTAGCTCTATTGGATACAAAGAAGTTGTTTCCTTTCTTGAGGGCACACTCCCTCAAGAAAACCTTGAAGCAAAAATATGCCACGAGACGTTGGCATACGCAAAACGCCAAATAGCGTGGTTTAAAAAAGAAAATGGGAATGAGATTCAAACCTACAAAGACGCTGAAGCGTTAGTCTCCCAATTCATCAATAATGAGACGTAAAATTTCTTCAGGATCAGCCTGACCTTTCGCGAGCTTCATCACCTGGCCTACGAAAAACTGGGCCACTACCTTCTTCCCTTCTTTGTAGTGAGTGACTTCCTTGGCATGTTGTTCCAACACCTGACGCACTATTGTGGACACATCCAATGATTGCGTGTTCTTAAGACCTCCCTCCTCTAGAATATAATGAGGGTCTTTATGTGTTTCTATCATTTTTTCAAGCACCACTTTCCCAATAGTTGAATTCATTGTGCCCATCGCAAGAAGATGGATAAACTCTGCGAAATCTTCGCTTGTCACGCCAAACTCAGACCACCCCCTATTTATTTTCGCGAGTACACCTGCCGCGTTATTCACTAACCAGTTACTTGCCATCTTTCCTAGCCTCGCGTTACCTTCTTCTGTATTCTCCCCTGAGGTAATAGCCCATGCCCCTATCTCTGACATCACTTCTTCAAAAATAGTACCTAGATGATCGGTTGCGACAATCGTCCGTGCAGTTACCTCTGGGATTGAATATTCACGTACAAACCTCGCTACTTTCTCAAGAGGTAACTCAGGTATCTTTGATTTAAGATCTTCAATATATTCTTCGCTTAAGGTAAGTGGGGGTAAATCAGGCTCTGGGAAGTACCTATAATCCATGGCTTCTTCCTTTACTCTCTGGCTCTTTGTTTTCATGCCACCTTCATCCCATCCCCTTGTTTCTTGTACGAGATGCTCCCCTTGCTCAAGCGCACGTTTTTGCCGAGCTATTTCATACGAGATAGCACCTTCCACTGATTTAAATGAATTCAAATTTTTTACCTCTATTTTAGGATTAAGGGTCGCTCCTTCTACTGCCTGTATTTTGTAGTCATGGGTCATTCTCCATGATCCATGACTTTGTAATGAAATGTTTGCCTCAACACGCATTTGCCCTTTTTCCATATCTGCATCTGATACCCCTAATGTACGAATTATAGCCCTATACTGTTCCGCGAATTCCCTCGCTTCTCTTCCATCGTGAAGCATGGGACTTGATACAAGCTCCATAAGGGGTACTCCACTTCGGTTATAGTCTACAAGAGACGCTCCTTGCTCATGAATGAGCTTACCCGTGTCTTCCTCTATATGCACTCGTATAATATCTATGTCTCTGCCTCCTACCTGTATATGACCTCCCACGCATAATGGCATATCATATTGTGATAATTGATATCCTTTAGGAAGGTCAGGGTAGAAATAATGTTTACGATCAAACTTAGAATGCCTCGCAATGGTAGATCCTAACGCGAGTCCCGTACGCACCGTGTATTCAATCCCTTTCCAATTAAGGGACGGAAGAGTTCCTGGATGACCGACACATATGGGGCAGATAGTGGAATTAGGAACAGTACCCAAATCTGCGCTTGGATTTTTACACTCACAAAACATCTTTGAGTGTGTTGAAAGCTCGGCGTGTATTTCTAGCCCTATGAGAACGTCGTACTCTGTGGGCATTCCTCTTCTATACTATCTTAACCTTCACACTTTTTCCCATACTTGACGCGATGGAGACACCTTTCACGTATGATCCCTTTAATCCCTGGGGTCTCATTTTCTTAAGTGTATCAAATGCTTGTTTGTAATTCGCGAGTAGTTGATCTTCGGTAAAGGAAACCTTTCCTATGGGAAGATGGATATTACCTGTATCATCATTCTTAAAAGAAAATTTGCCTTTCCCTATTTCCGTGATTGTTTTTACTATATTCGTACTTACTGTTTCATTTTTTGGCGCAGGCATTAGACCCTTAGGACCAAGTATTTTTGATATAGGGGCAAGCTCTTTCATGAAAGAAGGCTCCGCAACCACGATATCAAAATCACACTTTCCTGACTCCTTGATCTCTTTTACAATATCAGCTCCCCCTGCGTGTGTTGCTCCTGCTTTTAACGCAGCCTCTGGATCAGACGTAAACGCAAGAATCTTCTTAGGTTTCCCAAACGTATGAGGGAATGAAATTACGCCACGTACTTGTTCTTCTCCTCGTTTTGGATCAATACCAAGTCGCACGTGCATTTCAATAGTCGCGTCAAATTTTTCTTTTGATGCACCTTTCACGATTCCCAATGCCTGTTGTATGTCTTGTGTCGTTATATCTGCCATAGTCGTTATTTTACTTCTACTCCCATTTGCCGAGCACTTCCTTCTATAATTCTCATTGCTCCCTCTATATCATTCGCGTTTAAATCAGGCATCTTTTTTTCAGCTATTTCTCGTACTTGCTGTTTCGTTAACGTACCCACCTTATCTTTAAGAGGGTTCTTTGCTCCCTTATCTATACCTGCTGCCTTTTTTATAAGGTAAGAAGCGGGAGCTATTTTTAATACAAAATCATACGTTCTATCTACATATACCGTAAGTTGCACTGGGACTATTTCACCTTTACGTGCTTGGGTGGCTGCATTGAACTTCGTGCAAAATTCTTGAATATTAAGACCATGCTGTCCTAACGCAGGCCCTACAGGAGGAGCGGGGTTTGCCGCGCCTGCCGGAATCTGAAGTTTAATAACTGTTTTTACTTTCTTTGCCATAATCGTTTCGTACTATAGTTTAGCAATCTGTAAGAAATCTAACTCTACCGGTGTTTCTCTGCCAAATACACCCACCAACACCTTTACCTTCCCTCGTTCTTCATCCACATTTGACACCTTACCTTCAAAATCTTTAAACGGGCCATCTACAATACGTACTGGTGATCCTGGTGTCACGTCTATATTATACTTAGGTTCATAATCACCCATACGAGCCTGTAGTCGCTTTACCGCATCTTCCTGTATAGGGGTGGGAGTCGTTCCTGACCCCACAAATCCAGTGACATTAGGGGTATTACGTACCATATACCATGATTCATCAGTTACCACCATTTCTACCAATACATACCCTGGGAAAATCTTCTCAATCACGGTCTTTCTTTTCCCATTCTTAATCTTTATCTTGTTTTCAGTAGGGACCAATACATTAAATACCAAATGGCCCATGTCAAGAGACTCGATCCTTTGTGTAAGGCTTCTTGCGACATTTTCCTCATAGCCAGAATAGGTATGAATAACATACCATCTCCGACCTTCATTTTGTATCTGTCGTGCCATGCGGGTTATTAGTAAATCTACTCTATCTATTCAGCACAAATTGTAATAGATAACTGAGTAGATAGTCAACCCCCGCGAGGAAAAGAGCCACTGCAACGCTCATAATCATCACTTGGGCAGATGCGTTAAGAGTGAGCTCTCGTGAAGGCCATGCGACCTTTTTAAGCTCTTCCACAGAGGACCTGAAATACTCGGTTATATCATTATAGGTCATATATCTAGATTCTTTACTTTATTCGCGTACGTATGAATGAATTTCTTACGAGGGGCTACTTCTGACCCCATTAATATATCAAATGTTTCATCAGCTTTTTGAGCGTCTTCAACGCCTATTCTACGCATAAGCCTCATTGAAGGATCCATGGTAGTTTCCCAAAGCTGTTCTGGGTTCATTTCTCCCAAACCCTTATATCTCTGTATACCTATATTCACCCCCGCGTATTTAAGCTTTAATGCTTCAAGATCCTTGTCAGTGTATGCGTAATGAACTTCTTTACCCTTTTCTACTCTGAACAACGGAGGTTGCGCGACGTACAGATGCCCTGTATGTATAATCTCTGGGAAGTACCTATAAAAGAGGGTGAGGAGTAAGGTACGAATATGGGCACCATCTACGTCTGCGTCAGTCATGATAATGATTCTATCATACCGAAGATCAGACAACGTAAACTGCTCCCCTATATTCGTTCCCAACGCGATGATCAACGACTTAAGCTCGTTATTCGCAAGCATTTTATCAAGACGCGCGCGTTCTACATTCAATATCTTTCCTCTAAGAGGCAGGATTGCTTGAAACTCCCTATTCCTTCCTTGTTTCGCGCTGCCACCCGCGCTATCTCCCTCTACTATAAAGAGCTCGCTACGAAGGGTATCCTTGGTCGAACAATCCGCAAGTTTACCTGGGAGCATTAAACCCTCTAACGCACCTTTGCGCAAGACTGTGTCTCTCGCAGCCCTCGCTGCCTTTCGTGCTTGAGACGCAAGAAGTGCTTTTGCAATTACTGCTTCCGCATCTCGAGGATGCTCTTCTAAAAAGGTGAGGAAGCTCTCTCCGAATACTGAATCTACTAATGGTCGTACTTCCGCGTTACCAAGTCGTGCTTTTGTTTGACCCTCAAATTGGGGCTCTCCCAATTTTATACTTATCACCGCAGTCAAACCTTCTCTCACGTCTTCTCCGGTAAGGTTATCATCTTTTTCTTTAAGATACCCTTTACCTCGCGCGTATGAGTTGATTACACGAGTAAGTGCGGTTCTAAATCCTACAAGATGCATTCCTCCTTCAGTGGTAAAAATGTTATTCGCGAAACTGTAGACTCGCTCCTCATAATCACCTACATACTGAAGCGCTACTTCTACTCTCACCCCTTCCACTTCCTTGTCAATGTAAAAAATAGTGTCATGACGAGGATCATGATGCCTATTAATATGCCTCACAAATGACGCGATACCTCCTTCGTAATAATACGAATAGGGGTTGATTTCGTCATGTCGCTCATCAGTGATATCAATATGCACGCCTTTAGTAAGGTACGCTTGCTGACGTAAGTGGTCTATAATTGTCTTCCAGTTAAACTCTAACACAGTAAATACCCGATCATCTGGTTTGAAGATAACGGTGGTGCCCGTACCCGTTGCTTTCCCTTTTGCCTCTACCTTCGCTACGGGCTTCCCTCGTGTGTACTCTTGCTCATAGCGTTTCCCATCTCTTCGCACTTCCACCTTTACATAAGAAGAAAGAGCATTCACTACTGACACACCAACTCCATGAAGTCCTCCTGACACCTTGTACCCTCCTCCTCCAAACTTACCTCCTGCGTGAAGAGTGGTCATGACTGTTTCTAAGGCAGATCTCTTTGTTTGTTTATGTATGTCTATGGGGATACCTCGTCCATTATCTGATACTGATACCATGCCTTCTTTTAAAAGACGAACCGTAATAGTATCGCAATGTCCTGCCATAGCTTCATCTATGGCGTTATCTACTACTTCCCAGATAAGGTGATGAAGACCTTCTGTAGCAGTATTACCAATATACATACCAGGTCTCTTCCTCACCGGATCAAGACCTTCTAATACTTGTATATTTTCAGCGGTATATTCCTTAGCCGCTTGATGGGTTTTTTTAGTTAGTTCTTCACGTGCCATGAATATATAATAGGACGCTGGGTCCTATGTATTTATCATACATAGAATACCTTTTTTTGATAAGAAACGCAAGGATTTTTATCATAGTTTACATAACAAAAAAGGGACCCCCGAGAAGATGTTAGTCTTCCGCGAGAGTCCCGAGTGTCCTAGTTTCCAAGGCCCAAAAGAACCAAGGGTCCAAGACACCAAGA
>OBEQ010105942.1_pt1 | contig 16292 bp, 13 predicted proteins | sample 1670901 | NCBI WGS metagenome assembly OBEQ01 (sample SAMEA104232315, study PRJEB22302) | groundwater metagenome | biome: forest; feature: aquifer; material: groundwater | place: USA | collected 2011-08-07 | depth 5.4 m
CAAGGCCCTTGATCTGGACCCCGCGCAATTTTCACTCTCGGAAACCATTGTTTGGAACGTTCTGGCCAACATCCATCATCCGGAATGGGGGACGACAAATACTTCTGAATGGCAGACAGAAAAATATGGGTCTGGCAAGCGGTTGTTTTCCGGTGATTCCGACGGCGGTGGGGCTTCGGACGTCGACTGGGGTGTCAGCGCGGACGGCAGCGTCGGTTTCCGTCCCCTGGCTCGCTTCTCTCCGTAACTTGGAACTTTGGTTTTTTGGACTTTGGAAATTTGGTCGGATATAATTGCCTTACGGCTCATGAAATCAGCCCCGCCGCTCGTGAGCGGCGGGGTATTGGTTCGCCGATAAAAAGAGAAGCGACGTGCGTTCGTCTTGCGCGGGTGCCCCGACGGCCGTCGAGGCTGCCGCCACATGATCATACAGGGGCGACTATCCGCGTATGCGGCTTGAAGCTCCGGTGCCACTGACGGACGAACGCGCTAGGGGTCTGGCAAGCGATTGATTTCCGGTAATTCCGACAACGGTGGAGCTTCGAACGTCAACTGGAATGACAGCGCGAACGACAACGTCGGTTTCCGTCCCCTGATCACATCTCGCGAACAGGTCCGCCTTGTGCGGATCCTTTCGTTTGGAGGGATCTGATCCATCCGCCAAGCTGTTGGCCGATGTCCTGCAACATGCGCTGGAGTTCGACGTAGTTCTTGAGTGTCAGCGCGTCAACATCTTTCGCGATTCTCAAAAAAACTTTGAGCTGGTCCAGAAGCAAGCTCGCTTCCCTCAAAAACGAAAGCTTTTTGTATCCCGCCTCCGCATTGGCGCGAAGTAGCATTTTAAAAAAATCAAGTCCGAGCACATAGCAGTACTGAGCGATGCCGTGCCGATGTATTTTTTGGCATTGTCTGTACCATGACGATGATGCGCGGATATACGCATACGTCTTATGGAAAATAGGAAGGTTCAAAAATTCCGTTGGGGGGGGGCTCATAGTGACCGGTTGTTCGAACGGATTATATCACTGGAAAACCTATTTGAAGCATGGCGCAAGTTTCGGCGAGGAAAATCCGCAAAACACGATATCATGAAATTTGAGTGGCGGCTTGAGGATCACGTCTTTGCCCTGCATGAGGATTTAGCTGATGGGAAGTACCAACACGGTCCGTATGAGTCGTTCGTGGTGTGTGACCCCAAGCGCCGCGAAATCCACAAGGCATGCGTCCGTGACAGGCTCATGCATCACGCGATCGTGCGAGTGATCGAGCCGTTATTCGAACGTCAGTTCATCTTTGATTCCTGGTCGTGTCGCAAAGGCAAAGGGACGCATCGGGCCGTCGAACGTTTTCAGCGTTGGGGATGGTCGTTGTCGCGCAACAACACCCGCACCGTGTGGGTGTTGAAACTCGATATTCGCAAATATTTTTCATCTGTCGATCAGGAAATTTTGCGATCCATTCTAAGCCGAACGATTAAAGAACCCAAACTCATGAGTCTTTTGAACAACGTGATCGGTAGTTTCGGACAAGGGCTGCCGCTTGGCAACCTTACGTCGCAACTCTTCGCCAACGTCTATCTCAACGAACTTGATCAATATGCGAAACGCATAATCCGCGTGAAGTATTATTTACGGTATTGTGACGACATGCTTTTTCTTGATACTGATCCCGTTCAACTTGAACGTACACTGGAGAGTATCCGCGGATTTTTGTCCGAACATTTACATTTGAGCCTTCATCCCGACAAAATCATTTTCCGTCGTTATCATGGCATCGACGTTCTTGGGTTCATTTGTTTTCCGCATTTTCGTTTGCTTCGAACGACATCAAAGCGGCGATTGTTGCGCCGCTATTCGGCAAAAAATGCCTCATCATATAATGGGTTGCTTGAATATGCTAGGACTCATGTGCTTGTGCCAAAATTAAGCATACCGATCTTGAATAAGCCCAATTTCTGACGTTGTGATATTCTTTCAATCAAATGTCCCATTCTACGCAGCCATCCGAAGGAGCGCCAAAACAGGAACAGCTAAAGGTGTTCGAGCGTCCGCGTTTTTTATCATTAGCCGAAGCGCAGGCGTATAGGGAATGGAAGCGCGAGGTCCCCGTGGTCGTTCGTCTCACGGTCGAGTCTGCCATTTTGAAGACGAATAAATCACTGGAACCGACCGGGTTACCGCGCGTCGATGCGTTTCTCGATTCCTTCTCGGAGGCCTTGCAAGGAAAAGAGGCTGGGGAAAAGAAGTTCGATCCGCAGATCGCGCAACTCGTCGAAGGCTTGCGCGCCATTGAAACCGATGCGGGACTTTCGGACGGACTGTCCCTGCTCACGAGCGATGCCTCATTCGCCACTAAGCTCGCATTATACAAAGGACACCTCGAACCCATTCTTGACTGGCTGCGCGAGCAGGATTTGGCTCCGCCATCGAAGCAAGAAGAAAAACCTTCAGAAGAATCTCAAACGGAATCCGCTCCGGAATCGCCCATCCCTCCGCCCGAGTCCGACGAATTTCAACCGTCTATGGATGAGATGGAAAAAGGTAAGGAAGGCGAACCTCAAGCGTACTTCACCGTCACCTCGTTCTACGGCGGATATTATCGCGCCATTTCCTATGAGAATTGGGATGCGCAGCGCGCGAAGTGGATAAAGAGTTCACAATCAGAAAAGCGGCTACAGAAGGAATCCATTGATCCGCTATCTCAACGCGTGTTGAAGGGTACGGCTCGCGGCGGAGAGGCCGTGATCCTGCCATTGCCATATGACTGGACAATTTTGTCTGACAGTGTGGTCACGTCGGCCGAGAAAGAAGCGATCAATTTTACGCAAGATTCAAAAGGCACGGTTCGTCTGACCATCCAAGCCGAAGGCAACATCGAATATCAATTACGCATTGGGCAATCACGGGTTCCGCAAGAAGCGTTGCGCCCCATACCAGCGGAATCGGAATCCGCGGCGTCACTTCCTCCAGAGCTGATTCAGCTTGTCCAAGAAACGTGCGCCGCTTCGCTCAAGCAAGGATCCAAGGCACGCGTACTCATCAAAGCCGTGCGCGACCATCTGACGTATTCAAACGAAAGCGCGATGAACGCCGTGTATCAGGCGGATCCGGAGAAATACGCCGAAGCCGTCTGGAAAAACAAGAAAGCAGACTGTGACGTGGCCAATACCGTGGCTGCGTTGGTGTTGCGCCAAGCGGATATCCCATGCCGGCTCGTGACCGGACATTACGTCAAAACCAAATCGAAAGGCGATCGCGCCTGCCTCACGGGCGGAACCGGTCACGCATGGCTTGAAGTCTGGGACGCTGATGCGAAACGTTGGTTTCGCGCCGATGCGACGCCGAAAGGCGATCCGACCATGGATGAAGAACGGCCGGACGAACAAGAAGAGTCCGGCGAAGGGGATTATGGCGAGCAAGAAGCCGAGATCATGAGCGATGAGGAGCTTGAGAAGCTCATCGAATCGCTGGAAGCGTCCAAAGGGAAACCGGAAGAACGCAAGACGGCTGAACAGGGGCAACTGGAAAAATTTGCTGAACTCGCTGGATGCAATATCGAAGAAGCGAGAGCCGTGCGTGCCGCGATTGATCAGGCCCGAGAGATGAAAGATACAAAGGGAGAACGCATCGGAGAAAAACTGATTCGTGAATGGAAAAAATTAGTGCATGATCGAATGATCAAGGCTAGCGTGTACGAAGGTCCGGTGCGTCTTAATGAAGGCCAGGAACCGGAAGAGATGGCCATGATCCGCACGGACGTGAAATCTGGCGAACAGAACCCCCAAGGGTTCATGCGGCGGAGGGATATCGAGAAGCGTGAAAAGCTCTACGGCGGCCTCGATATGTATCTCATGCTCGACCTTTCAGGCTCCATGTCCGAGACGGATCCCGTGACCGAACGCGTGAAAGCCGATCTGCAACGTGATTTCGCCCTGCTCTATGCCGACACGCTCATGCAGTGTGCGGTCGTCTCCCGCAAAGCCGCCGGACGCCTCAAGGTGCCGTTGCCGGTGCGGCTCCAAATCGTGAGTATTCATGGCGGCGCGTCCGTTGACTTGCCGCTCACTGGCGAATGGGGCCCCAAAGAACAGGTTGCGCTGTATCGTTCCGCTTTTCAAACTGCCGGCGGCGGCACGCCCGACCACTACGGTTTGCTTGAAATCGAAAAACGCATCAACCAGGAACGTGAGGATTGGAAACGTAAGAGTCACAAGCCCGGCGAACAGCCGCCCATCGAGTTCGTGGCCGTGTCGCTCGACGGCGGATCGGACGATCAGCATGCGGTGCGGAACGTGGCCGAGCGCCTGCGCCACTCCGGCGCCGTTTTATTCGGCTACGGCATGACCGCGGCCGCGCGCGCCATCACGGCCACCTATGCGCCCGACGCGCGCGTGGTCGAGTCGCTCGAAAAACACGCGGAGACGGTCGCAAAGGACACCCTCGAAGTCTTCAAGAAATTGTATCCGACGCGGGTGAGGAAATAGTCGGCTCTCCGTGCGAGATCCTTTGCTTTGCTCAGGATGACCTTGTGACATCTGTCATTCTGACGAAGAATCTCAATCGGGATCGGCGCGGCGCATTTCATCGTTTTTCAAAAGCTTCTCAGAAAGCTCTTTTTCGGCGAGCGGAATGGCGACAATTTTTTTCTTGCTTGTCTGTCCGTGTACGATGGAAAGTCTCGAAGGAGGCAGATCAAAAACCTTTGCCAGAAAACGCAATAGGGCTCGGTTAGCCTTGTTTTCCACGGGCGCCGCCGCCAAACGGATTTTGAGAATGCCTTCGCGCCAGCTGACGATTTTGGTTCGGCTGGCGTTAGGAACAAGATGGACGGAGAGGAGCATTATTTTTTTGCTCGCAACTTTTTTAAGATCGCCAAATCTTTTTTGACTTCATCCGGTTCGGTTTCGAGATAGAGATTGAGATGTTTGAGTTTGGGGTGATGGATCATGGCACGAAAGCCCTCGACGCCGATAAATCCTTTCCCAAGATGCTCATGCCGATCGCGGCGCGCGCCGATATCGACCTTGGAATCATTGCAGTGGCTCATCTTGAGGCGAGAGAGGCCTACGATCTTGTCGAAGTTTTTGAAGGTGGCGTCAACAGCGGCCTCGTCACGCAAATCATACCCGCTCGCAAATGCATGTGCCGTGTCAAAGCACACGCCAAGCTCCGGATGATCCACGCCTTCGATGAGCGCAGCAATCTGTTCAAACTGTGCGCCAATGATCATGCCAGCGCCGGCAGAGATTTCGATGAGCAGTTGCGTGGATCCTTTGTAACCGTCGTAAATTTTTTTGATCCCTTCGATCACCCACTTGAGAGACTGTGCTTCGCCAACATCCTTGGCGCTGCCCGGATGAAACATCACATAGTGCGCGCCAATGAGCGAGCCGCGTTCCAGTTCTTCGCGAACCAGGCGCGCGGAGTTTTTGCGCGTGCGCTCTTCGCCGCTCGCGAAGTTGATGTAATACGGCGCATGGATCACCCATTCTTTGAGCTGCGTTGCCTCGCAGTTGATGTGAAATTTTTCAACGATCTCCGGTGTGAGTTCGGGCGCAGGTCCGCCCTGAGGCGAACGCGAGAAGCATTGAAACACCTCGCACCCGATCTTTGCGGCATTGAGTGGTGCGTTATCAATCCCACCCGCGATCGACACGTGAGCTCCGAAGAACATATTATTTGAGCAACTGTGTCACCAGAGCGGTTAATTGCTCTTTCTTTTTTGGATCGCTTTCTGCAATCAAGAGCGTAAGCGCCGTGAGAGCGGATGGGTTCATGTTACTGGCCCTTTTGACGCGAAACTTTCGTAAAAACCAAACAAACGCAAAGGCGCCAGCGCGCTTATTGCCGTCGGTGAACGGATGATTCTTCACCATGAAATAGAAGAGATGCGCTCCTTTTTCCTCGGTACTCGGATAGAGCGCTTTGCCCCCAAAGGACTGCATAACGTCGCCAACAATCCCTGCCACGGTTCCAGCGACTCTCTCTTGCGCAAAAATTTCGGTCGCTCCGCCCCCCTTTATGAGCTCAGTTCGAAATTCGGCAATAGCCATTGCGAGTTCTTCGCCGGAGAGCTTCGCGGACTGTTTGGTTGTGCCAACCGGTTTGAGATTCTCTTTGTCGTAAGCCTGGAGTGAGGTCCATGTGCTCGCAAATTCTTTGATAAGTTCTAACACCTGTTTTGGATCAAGAGTGATGTGTTCCGGCAAGAGCATCTGAATATCGTCCACCGCTTTCATGAAAGCATCATAATTTTTGCCGATCTGTCTGTCATGTATCGTATACCCTTGAGTGATATGATTTTTGAGAGTTTTTGTGGCCCATTGGCGGAAATGAGTGGCCGTCTTGGAATTCACCCGGTAACCAACAGAGAGAATGGCATCGAGATTATAGTATTCAATATCGCGCAGAATCCGACGGCCCCCCTCGATTTGAACCGTTGCATTTTTTGCAACAGTTGCTTTTCTTTTCAGCTCTCTCTCTTTGTAAATATTGCTGAGGTGGCGTGAAATGACCGATTTATCGCGACCAAATACGGTCGCAACCTGCTCCAGCGTTGCCCAAACACTTGCATGCTTAAAATCCCCGCGTAGTTCAATCGCGCCGGAGGAGGCTTGATAAACCACGAGGTGGTTCTTTTTTCCTTTCTTCTTCATCATGCCGCTGTATTAAAGCACGCCTCCAAAAAATCCGAAACTGAGACGATCTTGTTTTTTGATTACTTCACGCACTCTTTCTTCAGCCACTCTAACACCTTACGGTTGCGGAGTTGAACCGAGATGTAGTCGCGATATTGCGGAGAGGCGATGCGTTCGCGCGTTTCGTGATCCTCGGGACGGATGTGGGTGAGGATGCGATCCACTTCGGCGTCGAGTTCCGTTTCAGGGACTTCGACGTTCTGTTGCTTTGCGAAAGATTTGATTAGTACCGCAGCTTTGATACGGCGCACAGCTTGCGGAGAAAAATCCAGGCGCAACTCGTCCGCGGATTTTTTGATGGAGGAGAGATAGTCTGCCCACTTCATCTCACGTTCTTCGATGCTCTGCTGCAATTCTTCCAGCATCCGACGCACCTCTTCGGTCACAAGAATATCCGGAATCTCGCTGAAGCCTGTCCCATCAATCAACTTATCGAGCATCTCGATCTCACTCGCCTCATCGGCTTTCTGCTGCATCTCGATCTCGAGATTTTCTTTCAACTTTTTTTGCAACGCCTCCATGGTGTCCAAGCCCACGCCCTTGGCAAACGTCTCATCAAGCGGCGGTAACTGCATCTCAAAGATGCCTGTGGCTTTGGCCGTGAAATCCACGTTTTGTCCTGCAAGATGTTTTTGATAGTGCTCGCTTGGAAAAGGCAGAGAGAACGTGCGCGCTTCACCTTCTTTGATGCCTTCAAGCGCTTTTGTGAAGCCAGGAATGTAATGAGACTCGTTCAAATACACGCGATAGTCGCGGCCAGAACCGCTGTCGATCGGCACCTGATCTTTTTTCATTTCCAGATCCACGATCACCAAATCCTCCATCGTCGCTGGCCGATCCACGCGCGCTTCGGTGCGGCGCATCTTGCGCATTTCTTCGATGGCTTCGCTCACCTGCGTGTCCGTCACTTCTGTGTTGCGTGGCGCGACCCGGCACGCATCCAGATTTGGAAACGTTTCCACCACCGGTTCGATAGGCGCTGTCACCGTGAACTTGATCGGTTGTTCGGGCGTGAGTTGTTCAACAGAAATCGCTGGCGATCCCACGACATGCAAATCCTCGCGCAAGATGATTTGCGCATAGTGGGCGCGGATCAGGCGTTCGAGCGCTGCCTCCAAAATTTTCATCTCTCCAAAAAAACGCTTCGTGTCTTCATAACTCGTTTTCCCCGGACGAAACCCGGGAATCGGCTTAGCCGTCGTCAAATCCTTCGCCGCCTCCTCAAGATACGGCCGCGCTTCCTCCGGACTCACCACAAATTCAATCTTGATCTCGGATTTCGGCAAACGTGTGAGAGTGGTCTCTGGCATAGTGTAAGGAGGCTACGGGAAAAAAGAGGGGGAGTCAATCAGGGTGGCGATTTTCTCCTTGCCCCTCCCCTCATTATCCCGTAGCATTCCCACATTCTCTTATGGCTTTGCAAATCGGCATTGTAGGGCTTCCGAATGTGGGCAAGTCTACGTTGTTTTCGGCGATCACGCGGAAGCAGGTGGATTGCGCGAATTATCCTTTTTGTACGATTGATCCCAACGTCGGCGTGGTTGAGGTGCCGGATGAGCGTCTTATGAAGCTTGCAGCCATGGATCAGAGCGCCAAGATCGTGCCGACGGTAATTGAGTTCGTGGATATCGCCGGGTTGGTCAAGGGCGCGTCTGAAGGACAAGGCTTGGGCAACAAATTTCTTTCGCACATTCGGGAAGTGGATGCCATCGCACAAGTGGTGCGCGCGTTTGATGATGCGAATGTGTTGCATGTGGACGGGTCTGTGGATCCCAGGCGCGATGCGGATACGATCAACACCGAGCTTGCACTTGCGGATTTGGAAGTGCTCACCAAGCGATTGCAAAACGCGGAGAGACAAGCCAAGTCGGGGATGACGAAATTGCTTGAGATCGAAATGGCGACGTTGAAAAAGGCGATCGCGTCTTTGGATCATGGCGAGATGCTGCGCGCTCTTGAATGGAATGATGACGAACGTGCGGCATTGAAGTCTTTGAGTTTGTTGACCATGAAGCCCATGTTGTACGTCGTGAATGTGAGTGAGGCACAGCTGGCAGATGGATCGTGGCAAGAAAGGGTGAACGAGTTGCAAGGAACGCTTGTGCCGGTGTGCGTGAAGATGGAGGCGGATCTTGCGACCATGAGCGCGGAGGAAAAGCAGGAGTATCTAGCGATGGTCAATCAAACAGAATCCGGACTCGATCGATTGATTCACGAGGCGTATCGCCTTCTTGGATTGATCACGTTTCTCACGAGCGGCCCGGATGAAGCGCGCGCCTGGACCACGCCGCACGGATCCAAAGCCCCGCAAGCTGCTGGAAAAATTCATTCGGATTTTGAAAAGAATTTTATTCGCGTAGAAGTCACGCCGTGGCAAGATTATCTCGCGCATGGCGGAGAAGCAGGCTGTCGCGCCAAAGGTCTCACGCGCATCGAAGGCAAGGAGTATCTCGTGCAGGATGGAGATGTCTGTTATTTCCGGGTCTAGTTCTTGGATGGCGTATATATATTCCCTGAGCGAAGCGTAGCGAAGTCGAAGGGTTCCGCATCTTCTTTTATGCAAAAATGGAAATGGTATGTCTACATCATTCTCTGTAAAGACAAAAGCTATTACATAGGAATGACCTGGAAAGCGGATCAACGCTGGACGCAACATCTTTCAGGTACAGGTTGTCGTTATACGGCCGAACATAAACCAGAGAAGTTAGTCTATCTGGAAGAATATGAAGATCTTGGGCAGGCGCGTCAGCGTGAACAGCAGATCAAGGGCTGGACTCGAGAGAAAAAAGAAAAATTGATTTCTGGAGAATGGGGGAAGTGGGAGTAAGAAGAGGAGCCGTCGGAGGCCTTCGACTTCGTCGGACTACGCTCAGGCAATAAATCAAACAATAAATTATCCTCTATGACCTCTCCCCACACATCCCTCGCCGTAACCGCTGGATGGGTGGGCGTGGGATTTTTGATCGGAGTCGTTGCGCATAGCGTGTGGCCAACGACACCGGTGTCGATGATCGTGCTTTCCGGTGCTGTTGCGCTTGCGACGGTGGTGACGATTTTGGGTTGGAAGACGCCTCGCGTTCGATTGATTGGTTTGTGTCTCTTGGCTTTGATCGCGGGCGTGTGGCGCTTTGAGGTTGCGCGTCCGACCATGCCGCGTGGATTGGTATTTGGTTCGCCGCGAGGGCTGGCGTATGTCTCATCAGATGTGCGCGTGTCCGATGACACGGATCCGCGTTACTGGTTGGGGCGTGGCCGACGCGCTCTTACAGTTCGCGCTCAAACACGATTGACCACGGATCAGTCCGCGCTTCTCACCGGCCTTTTGTATGGCGAGCGGGATCTTTCTAAACCTTTGAAGGATCGCTTTCGTCGCGCCGGACTTTTGCATCTTGTCGCGGTGTCAGGTTCTAACGTCACCATCATCGCCGTGATCGTTATGCAGTTCCTCATCGGCATCGGTCTCGCGCGTCGTCAGGCGTTTGTCGCACTCGCACTCGCACTTGTCACCTTTGTCTTGTTCGTGAGTCCATCGGCTTCCGTGGTGCGCGCCGCGATCATGGGCTTGTTGATCGAATGCGCGCCTTTGGTCGGTCGTGTGCCGCGGCCTTCGCGTTTGCTTTTGGTTTCGGCGTTGGTGTTTGTGGGTTGGAAACCATGGGCTTTGGTTTTTGATGCCAGCTTTGCGTTATCTTTTCTCGCGATGTGGGGGCTGCTTACCTGGGGAACCTGGCTCGACGCGCGTCTCCGCACGATCCTTCCGCAAGATCTGTTGCGCGGGATTTTGGCTGCCACGGTTGGCGCAACGTTGATGACGATTCCGTACACCGCGTGGGCTTTTGGACAGTTGACCGTGTGGGGATTAGTGACTGGCTTTCTGGCATTGCCCCTGGTGCCTTGGGCCATGGGTTTTGGCGCAATCGCTCTCGCTCTTCCCGTTTGGCCGTGGGCGCTTTTGCCTGCGCAAGGATTTTTGGAACTGATTCTTGGGGTCGCGCGTTTGCCAGATTTGATTCCACTCGGCGTCTGGTCTCATCTTGCCGTGAGTTGGCAGATGATGATCGGCGGTTACATCTTGTTGTTTATGCTTTGGCGTTCTGTGCAAAAGAAAAATAAACTTATCCACATTTCGTCATCACAAAAAAGCGAAGACCTCGTTGATGCCCAAGTTGTTAGTCGCGAGTGACAGGGTTTTTTCTTTTTGCGTCGGGTCATTTTTCTTTGTTGTTGTTTCCTTCTAACGATTTTTTTGCCGCACAGAGCAAATCATCTTATCGTAATGATGAGGATGAAGTTGATGGCGCGATTCTTTGAGCGCTTGGGCGAACTTCGAACATCCCGGTTCGATCATTCGCCGCGCAGCAGGTCAGGACATTACCGACGTGCGCGTTGTTCCGCAAAAGAAACCGCCAGACGGGAGGAGTGGCTCGGTACGTGAGGCTGACATGCTTGCCGTCATGTGCAGAGCGCTGGCGTCTTCGTCAAAAAAGATCAGGCGCCTCCCCGTTCATTTTTCTTCCCGATAGAAAGCCAAGCCTCCTTTTCTTCGTGACGCGTCGCGAAGGAGGGGAGCAGGCGTTCGAGAGATGGTCTCCCGAGTTTGCTCGGTCTTTCACAACAGAAGAGGTGCATCATGGAACGGTCCAAGTGGAGTGAGATGTGGGAAGGCGTTCTCGTGTCGCGGTCGCATTCGTGGCGGATGTGGTGGCTGTGCTGGTGGTTCTTCTTCTCCGGCGGCTGCGCGACCGGACTGGTCGAAGGCGGCGGCGAAGAAACGGCCGGCAACGAAATCGTCAGCTGCCGCGTCGCCGACGTGCGCTACCCGACCACGCTCGAGGACTTCGCGCGTCTGTACGCAGGTCGGGGATTCTACACCGACGGTCACCATCTCGGGCGCGACATCGCGCTTCCCGAGGGCACGGCGATCCATCCGATCGCGTGCGGAACCGTGCGCGTGTACCGTCCGGCATCCGGCTACGGCACGCTCGCGGTGGTCATCGAACATCGGCTGGCGTCCTCGATCAGCGTTCCCAACGGGTTGGGATATGGCACGGAGATCACGAGCTTTCTGTCCATCTACGGACATCTGCGTGCCACGGCTCTACACGATGGCGGGCGTGCGCTTCCGATTCATGTCGGAGACACGGTGCGTCCGGATGGCGTGATCGGCTACGTGCAGAATGATGCGGACAACGGCGATGGCGCCGAGCATCTGCATCTCGGCATTCGCCTTCAGACGCAGGCCGATGCGATTCGCTCGGATCCGCTCGCCTGGTTTCGAGGGTATGACACGACGCCGTCGGAGCGCGCCTGGTTCTCGGATCCGCGCGTGTTTCTTTCGGTGCTCATGATCTCCGAAGAAGGCGGAGTGGATGCAACGGCCGATGCTGGCCGGTCTCACGTCGTCTATCTCGCCAGCGTTCCGCACGGCGTGTTCCTGTATCCCGAAGATGCGGATATGGATGCCGGCGTCTCGACGAGCGATGCGGGTTTCGATGTTCCATCGTTTCCACTGCTCGACGCCGAGGTTTCCAACTTCGACGTGAGCCCGCGCGGTGCGGATGTTCCGGTCATGGACGTCCCGGTCGCGGCCATGGATGTCGCCGGAACGTTCGTGGATGCGTCTGTGCCGATCGATACTCCGGTGGTCGACGTGCCCGCGATCGATGTCCCAACGATCGACGTGCCGCTCCTGCGAGATGTCGAATCGCCACGTGACGCAGGGTTCCCGGTCGTGGATGTTCCACCCTCGCCGATCGATGTTCCACCGCTCCCGCCCCCACGTCCGGTCGAAGTCTGCAACGGTCTGGATGATGACGGCAACGGGATGATTGATGAGATCTTTCTGTGTCCGCTCGGACGGGTCGGTCCGACCTGCGTGACTGTGTGCGGCGTGAATGGGTTTCGTCTGTGCGAGCTGCCGCTCTGTTCCTGGGGCGCCGCCTGCCACGTCTATCCCGAGGATTGCGGAGACACGATCGACAATGATTGCAACGGTCGCACGGATTGCGCAGACCCGGTGTGCGCTGCAGCTGCGCGCTGTGCCGTGCCCCCTCCCCCTCCCCCTCCGCCTCCGCCTCCGGTCATGGACGCCGGATTTCCGATCGTAGACGCGGGGTTTCCCGTGGTGGATAGCGGATTCCCGATCATGCGAGATGCTGGAACGCCGATCGTCGACGCCGGATTTCCTGTCATGGATGCGGGTTTTCCCGTCGTGGGTAGCGGATTCGATGCAGGCACGCCCGTGATCGACAGTGGTTTCGACGCAGGCTTTCCGGTCGTGGACACCGGAGTGGACGTGATCGTGGATGCGGGCGTTGATATTCCTCCTCCGCCTCCTCCGCCCCCGCCGCCCCCGCCCCCTCCTCCGGTGGAAGGCGCCGGTCTTCTCATCATTCGCGTGGATCCGGCTCGGATGCCGGCGTGCGCCTCTGGATGGGTGATCATTCTCTACGATGGGATGGGTCATCCGCACTCGAGCGCTCCGGGCATGCCTCTGTCGATGCCCTTGCCCAGTCCTCTGCGCGGACAGCTCGTGGTCTCAGCACGTTGCGGCTACGAGTACCTCCTCAACTGGCCTGGAACCGCTGGCCGGCCGTCACGTGAAGGCGGGGTCGCCTCGATTCTTCTCAACGGCGTAGAGCTCTCGGATGGCGAATCGCTCTTGTGCGAAGACCACTGGAGTCCCTCGCCCGGAGTCCGTCCGCTCATCCCGCTCGAGCCGTACTTCAACGGGATGTGCGAATAAGAAAGTTAGAAGTTAAAAGGCAAAAGCTAGAAGTTCTCTCTCCTGCCTCATGATTCTCATGGGGCTCTTCCCCTTGACGGAGGATTCTTTTTGAGAGGCGTACGTGTTAGAGTTCAAACCGAACGAAAACAGAACAGATCATTCATCTTTAAAAATGTATGTCTAAAAAAACCACAGACGAACGCGATGGGCGGTTGCAAGCCGTGCAAGGCGCCATTGATCAGATCAAGGAAAAGTTCGGAGAAGGTTCGATCATGCGTTTAGGAGAAGCGCATAAGATGCAGGTAGATGTCATCCCCACAGGTTGTTTTTCTCTCGACATGGCGCTTGGGGTGTTTGGCGTGCCGCGTGGGAGAGTCGTTGAAATCTTTGGTCCGGAAGCGTCTGGGAAAACCACGCTTGCGCAACATATCATTGCCGAAGCGCAAAAGTTGGGCGGGGTGGCGGCGTTTGTGGATGCAGAGCACGCGTTGGATCCGGATTACGCACGCAAGATCGGCGTCAATGTAGACCAGCTTCTCATTTCTCAACCAGATACCGGCGAGCAAGCGCTCGACATTGTGGAAACACTGGTACGATCCAATGCCGTAGATGTGATTGTGGTGGATTCGGTCGCGGCGTTGACGCCGAAAGCTGAAATCGAGGGCGAGATGGGGGATCAGCACATGGGATTGCAAGCACGCTTGATGAGTCAGGCCTTGCGCAAACTCACGGCCATTATTTCGCGTTCACGCACCACGGTTATTTTTATCAATCAAATTCGTTTGAAGATCGGGATCGTGTTTGGCAATCCGGAGACCACCACCGGCGGTACGGCGCTTAAGTTCTATTCATCCGTGCGCATTGAGGTGCGTCGCTCTGCGCAGATTAAGATGGGCGAGCGCATCATCGGCAACCGCGTGAAAGTAAAGATCGTCAAAAACAAAGTGGCTGCGCCTTTCCGTACCTGCGAGTTTGACATCATGTACAACGAAGGAATTTCTCTTGCTGGTGATTTGGTGGATGCAGGAGTTGAGCTTGGTGTGGTGAACAAGAGCGGAAATTCTTATAGTTATGGTGGAGAAAAACTCGGGGTCGGTCGCGAGAACGCCAAGGCCACGCTGCGCGAACGCCCGGAACTCATGAAAGAAATTCGAGAAAAGAGCACACAAGTCTGGCAAGTCCGCGAACAAGCCGAGAATCGTTTGCCCGGAACCGCTCGCCCACCAAGTGACGAAGCAGAAGACGCGATCGCGCCGGAAGAGAACTAAGAGGCGGTCTTTTCTAAAATGTATGCAACCCTCGACGCGTGTTGCCCTGTTTAAGGGCAGACAGATAAGAAAAACGCTTCATGAGAATGAGTGGTGGTTTGTGGTTGAGGACGTTGTTTTTGCTCTTACTGATTCCGTGAATGCTAAGGATTACATCAACAAGATGCGGGCTCGAGATGAGGAGTTGAGTAAAGGGTATGGACAGATTGTCACCCCCCTTTCCATCAAAACTAAGGGCGGATATCAAAAAGTGAATTGCGCCAATGTTGAAGGCACCTTGCGCATTATTCAATCTATTCCTTCTCCCAAAGCCGAGCCCTTCAAGCTCTGGCTCGCAAAGGTCGGCTACGAACGCTTACAGGAAACCGTGGATCCCGAACGCGCCGTGAATCGAGCACGCAAGAACTGGCAGATGCTTGGGAGATCGGAGAAGTGGATCGAGGGTCGTATGCGCGGACAGGAAGTTCGAAATAAGCTCACGGATTATTGGAGCGGCCATGGCGTTAAAGAAGGAATCGAATATGCCAAGCTCACGAACGTCATCCACAAGGAGTGGTCCGGCATCACGGTTGGCCAACACAAGCAACTTAAAGGATTAAAGCATGACAATTTACGCGACAACATGACCGACGCCGAATTGATCTTCACGGCTCTCGCAGAACTTTCGACAACCCAAATCGCCATCACCGATAGAGCGGAGGGCTATCACAAGAACAAACGTGCAGCCAAAAAGGGCGGCTCGATCGCACGTGGCGCGCGCACCCAGCTCGAAGAACAGACAGGACGGCGCATTGTCAGTGCCGAAAACTTTTCCCCCGAAGGGGGTCGAAAGAGACGCAAGCAAATAAGAGATGCGCCCCATCATCTAAAAACGCGAGCGCCCACCGGAAGGAGTCGGGTGGGACGCGAGAAGAGAGGAACGAGGGCTGAAGAGATCAGCCTTGGAGTGAGGGCAGGATCCGGTCCTTGAGCAGACCGATCTTCCACAGCCGCTGGTCGAGGAAGCCCTTGGCCGTCACGAGCGGAACCTCCGCGCGCGGGTGGATGAAGAACGGCATGGAGAACCGTTCGCCCGGGACATTGCCCACGCGGTGCTTGGTCGACCGGAAGTCGCCGAAGCTGTGCGCCTCGAGCATGTCGCCGACGTTGGCGATCACGGCGCCCGTCGGATTGTTGACCGGCATCCAGACCCCGTCGCGCCGGAGGATCTCGAGCCCGGCTCGGGTTGCTGCCGGGAGCAGCGTCACCCAGTTGATGTCCGTGTGTTCGGAGCTGCGCACGAGATGCGCGTCTTCGGGGGGAATCTCGGGGTAGTGGATCACGCGCAGGAGGCTGTCCCCGCCGCGGATCGCGTCGGTGAAGTGCGAGGGGTCCACTCCCCAGAACCGTGCGGTCCACTCCATGACGCGGAAAGACAGCTCGTCGAGATCCGCGAACATCTCGAGCATGGTGGACCCGAAGGCCGGCACCAGGTCGTCCGGCGCGATGTTGGGCTTCCCGTCGCGGCGACAGTGCCAGAACCGCTTCAGATCGCCTTGATCGTCGCGGCGGCCTTCGGCGTGTTCGACCTTGTACCGGTTGAACCCGGCGTACCCCCCCC
>OBEQ012336644.1_pt1 | contig 16291 bp, 15 predicted proteins | sample 1670901 | NCBI WGS metagenome assembly OBEQ01 (sample SAMEA104232315, study PRJEB22302) | groundwater metagenome | biome: forest; feature: aquifer; material: groundwater | place: USA | collected 2011-08-07 | depth 5.4 m
CCGACTTTTCTAGCTTGAGTACCGCCGATGTCAATCTCATGGAAACATGGCTCAATAACCGTCCGAGAAAATGTCTTGGCTTTAGAACACCCATCGAAGCTTGCCTGGATGAGTGCTGCACTTAATCATTGAATGTAGGAAGCCGTATCTGAGCATGGATGTGGATGTTCTGCAAAGCGCGCTGTGGAGGGATGTCGTGGAAGACAAACTTCTGCGCGTGTATTCCATCCAGGACTGCGCCGCGAGCCCCCGCATCTTTCCCAACTTCGTCATCGCGATGACGGACAATGTTTGCCTGTACGAAGGTAAGCTGCCGAAAGTGCTGCTGGAAGCGGCCCCGCATCTGGTCCGGCTCGCGGCCGTGGCCGCCTATACCCGGTGGTATCTTCAGGAGAGCTGGCGGAACAATTGGGGCGTCTTTTTCCAATCCAAAGCCAACCTCACCTCGCTGAGGCAGCATTTCCAACGCCTGCTTCTGGTGAAGCGCGAATCCGGACGCATCCTGTCTTTCCGTTTTTACGATCCCCGCGTGCTGCGCGTGTATCTGCCTACCTGCACCCCGGAGGAGCTGTCGGCCGTGTTCGGCCCCGTCGAGCGTTTTTTCGTCGAGAGCGAAGATGGCAAGGAATTGCTCCGGTTCAGCTTCGAAGAAAACAAGTTGGGCATCAAACGGGTGCCTGTGGCGCCCTTGAAATCCGGGGCCTCCACCGTTTCCGCCGCTCTGGTTTCCCCGAAATCCGGTAAGTGATCATGCCCATGCGTGTCAGAAATGCGGAATGCGATTGGCAACTGAGCGCGAGCGTAGGTTCTCCGGGTCACGTCAGCGCGCTTTCGTTCCGGGATTCCGATCATGCCAGGCAAACGCTCTGGATGTTGTTCGCGCAGGCCAGGGATTTCGGAAGGCTGCGCGTATTCCTGGCGGACGAAGCGCGCTGGACCGATGTGGCGAAATTCGACAATGCCGGCTTGCTCCAAAGAGTAGCCCGGGGTTTATGTTCGGGACGATTCCAATTGCGGATGGTGGCCGTGATCCACTCTTCCCCGGCGCAAGCCAACGCGCCGGCCGCGAATCCCGAACCGGAACCGGACAATTGGGTCGAGGTGCAGCCCGAGCCGGAACCCGTCGCCGCGCCGGAAAAATTCGCCGTGTCGCAGGGTCAGGCCGGAGCGCTGGCCGACGAAAACCGGGAGCTGGCCGAGGACGGAACGCCTTTCAAGGAAATCTGCCGGAACCAGGACGATTGCGAAGTCTGCAAGGCCGGCCAGACGGTGATGGTGTCCTGATGCTGGTCATCCGCGATAAACAGATTGAAGCGCTGGAGCACGGCGTGTTCATCGGTTGGCTCGGAAAACATCTTCTGAAGTTCTTCCCCGAGCGCTGCGGCGAACTGGGGGCCGAAGGAGTGGCGCGCGCCATGGCGGACGGGATTGCGCGGGCCCGTTCCTACGGATTCCGGGAGCAAGGGGATCTTTCCCGCTATATGGATGTCGCCTTCGCTTTGGGGCCGGGGTTCGATCGCGATGCGGCCTTGCCTTGGGTCCGGGAACATCTGGTTGCCGGGGCGAATGATAATCCGACGGAGCGGATGAATGCCCTGGTAGCGGCAGTGGAATCCCGGGAAAACGCGCGCGGCGCTGGAGGGGCGTCCTAATGCCGGGATTCGGAAAAGCGGTCCAAGACAAACCCCCGGCCGCGGTGAAGAAATGCAAGACGATTTCGCCCACCCTGCGGATCGCCGCGCCGAAAATCGTCCTGGTCAAGAAGGGCCATCAGGCGCAAGGCCATCGGATTTCCGTGAAGCTCGGCGCCACCAAGGGCTTCAAGGGCACGGGGACGCTCACCTGCAGCGTCGGGACCGTCAGCCTCTTCGATTCGCGGGGGGTAGCGCTTCCGTTACCGTATAACCTCATCGACGGCGCGCGGCTTTCCGACGGACTCACGGTATTTCTGGAGGCTTCCGCGCCCAGCGCGGCCCTGAACGACGTCACCTTGAGCCTGGCATTGGCCGGCGGCCCCGATACCATCGCGGCCAGCCCGGTCACGGACACCCTGACCGCGGTCGAACTCAAGCTGGATCTGTGCGTCTACAAACCGGCGGCGGGCGGCGCGGATCCCGCCCCCCTGGCCGGTGACCGGCGCGTTACGGATGGGCGGAACCTGCATCTGCAGACCGATAAGCTGTACGCGGGACGGGCGCTGCTTATCATCCATCAGGCGTTGCCCGCGGCCTATGCCGGGTCGCTGGTGCTTCGGCAAAACGGCGATCATCTCAAGGTCTACGACTACGCCAACGAGGTTCCGGCCAATGGGCAGGCCGCGGTCCCGCTCCCGTTTTCCCAACTCAATTCGGCCATCCCCGCGGCGGGGCACAAGGTTTGGGTGGAAGGCGCCTCGGCGAGCAAGGCCCTGCTGGATGCCGGCTTCCAATTGGAAATCAGCGATCTGCACAAGCAGGAAGGCGATAAGGCCCTGTTCACGGTGATCAAGACCGGATTCGATATCGGCCGCTCTCGCGTCAAGGCCACCGAGGAGCCGGTGAAGATGACGAAGGCCAAGACCCTGGCGCCCGGCCGCTTCCTCCATCTGCAGGACGCGCTCGACCAATACGGGCGGGCCAAGATCGCTGTGCATCGCGCGGAGCCCTCCGCGTTCACGGGCGAATTCGAGTTGGCGGTCCTGGATGCCGCCACCCATCTGCCGAACGCGCCCAAGGTCACGGTCTACGATGCGGAGACGGCGGGCGGAGCCCAGGCCAATCCCAAACGGTTCAACCAGACGGGAGCTTATCCGCCCGCGAAGGGCGCGGACGATCTCTGGGCGCAAGGAAGCACGGTCAGCGGCGCCCTCCGGGACACGGAGTTGTGCCTGCGCATCTCCGACGCCGAAGGCTATGCCGACTTGGCCTTGTTCACCGTGGCCTCGTTCACCCAGATCGTGGCCACCATCAAATCCACGCCCGCGAACACGCCGGGGCGATCGGCCGCGCCGCTCGATCATGTCTTCACCAACGTCAGCCTCGATCCGGATTTCGCCGTCAATGCGCCCCTGGTGCTCATGAAGCGGGCGCAGCCGGACATCGCGTTGACGCTCACCGCCCTGCCCGCGGGCCTGCCCATCCTCTGGGAAGCCGTGCGCAACAAGGACGATCACAAGGATCTGGGAGGCGCAAAGGATTTGCCCGTGGTGACTGCGAAAGCGAACGTATACACGGCCACCCTGGCCACGGATGCCAAGGGTTCCTTCCGGATCCGGCCCTTCATCGACAACAACGAGGACGATAAATACAGCGATGGGGAGCCGTCGATCCCGTTGAACCTGGTGCTGGCGAAGGTCACTGTCGTTAAGGACAACAGCAAGGGCATCACCTCGAACCTCAAATCCACGCCGTCGGCTGGATGGGTGGAGATCAAAAACGGCACCTGGCCCGCGACTTGGCCGGCGTGCAAGGCCGGGAACGGGGCGGGAATGACCATGGAACTCGTCGCCGATATCTTCGGCGGCGGCGCCGACGGGAGGCTTGGCCTCGACAAGGTGTTCGGCGGCCTGGTCAACATGCTCACCGGCAACGAAATCGAACTGACCTATGTGGACAATACCCCGGTGGCACCCTTGCCTCCGGTCACGCTCAACGTTAAGAACCGTTATGTGCTCAATATGGCGGCCGCCACCGGCATGTACAATGGAAAGCCCTTGTTCAACCCCCTCGATCCGGCGCCGAACCTGTTGGTGTTCCCCGTGCTCGACACGGGCCGCAATCCCGGCGGCCTGGGAGGGGAAACCGCCGTGATGGGCCGGAGCGGCGGATGGGATCTCTCCGTGGATCGCCCTGTCGGCCAAAGGCGGACGATGCGGTGCATCGATTCCCCGGGCCGGCCTTTCCTGGCGGCGCATCCCAACAACGCGAACGCCTTACTGGCGAAAATAAAATACGTGCAGCGCTTCCAGGCGAATTTCTGCTTCTGGACAAACGTGACCCGCAACCGCGGGAGCAGCAACGACGTTGCCGAACGCGTGTATTCGGTGAAGCGGCTTATGAATTGGGTCGTAACCGGGAACTGGAACGTGAATAGCGCCGGCCCGGTCCCGGTGCTCACGAACACCAAGAAGCACAAGATCACCGTCAGCGGCAAGAAGACCCTCAAGCCGATTGGACGCGCCCAAGACAACGGCATAGAGGTGCGTCCGCCCTCCGGCATCACCCAGGCGATGGCATGGGAGACGACATGACCCTGGAAAAGGAGTCGCTTTGCGGCACGCATTCGTATTCGCGACGGCAATCGCCTGTTCAATCGGCATCGGCGCATGCCGCTCCCAAAAGGTGGCTACAACCATGAATAACCCTAGGCCTCCCTCTACGGAGTGGCGGTTCCCCCGGGAACCCGGCTCGGAGTCGGATTTGCTCGCGGCCTCGCATATCTTCACCGTCACGCTGTTGAAGCAGTCCCCCACGGCATGGTTGCCCCAGCCGGATGGATTGGAGCATCGGGAGCTGGCGATGGTGTTCCGCCTGGAGGCGATCTTGAAAGGTGGCATCCGCCTGGCGCCCGGGCAGGAATTCTCGGTTGCAGTTCCCCAAGTCCGCGAACCCGGTGATATGGTTTCCGACTACCATGGTTTCTGGTCGCATCTCAAACCCGCGACTGGGGAAAAGTACCTGGTCCTGGCTTCGGGCTCGACTGGGCATGTGATCGGAAATGCCACAGGAATCCGCGCTGAAGACGCAGCCGAGGATCCGGCGGCACTCCTCAAGGAACCGACTATTCGCAGCCTGCACCCGGCAGTCGAGCGGTCAGACTTTGACTTCGCGGAAGCGGAAGAAAAGGCACTGCACGTCCACCTGGTGGATGGAGATTCGCATCAGCACGCCGTTGCGTTGTTGGATCTGGCCAAGGCTGCCTACAGGGAACGGGGAAAGTTGGGGGTGCTCGCGGCATCGTACCTCATGGCGAGGATGGCGACGGGTGAACTGCGCGAAGGAGCTCTACCTGGGGCGTTGCTGGATATCATCCTAGCACCTGATACGTCGCCGGACCTCCGCAACTTGACGGCGACGGGGCTGTGCGACAAGGCCAAGGACCAAGGTGCAACACCTAAGCAGCGCGCTTTATTGGCCGGGGCCATTTTCCGACTGGACGCAAACCCAAGCACGGCGGAATTGCTGAAGGAATTGGTGGACGCGGAATTGTATAACCTGATTTTCGAAGAAGATGCGCCCCTCTTCCATGCTTCAGAGGCGATCCCTGATAAGGGAAGGCGCGCCAAGGCGGCGGCGCTGCTTAAAGGATTCGAAGAAGAACAAACGGACGTAGTCGCCGCCTGGCTGGATCGCTGAAATCCGGATTCACCGCGAAGGCGGTATCCGAAAGCGATTCCAGGAACGCGATCAGATCCCCGATTTCCCCTTCGTCCAGGCCGAGCGGTTTGATCAGCGGATCCCGGTTGGGATTGTAGACCCCGCCCTTGTTGTAATGGACCATGACCTCCCGCAAGCTGTTGAAGCGGCCGTCATGCATGTAGGGCGGCGTCAGGGCGATGTTGCGGAGCGAAGGCGTCTTGAACTTTCCGGAATCCGCCGGCAGGCCCGTCACCGCGTTGCGGCCCGGATCCAGGTCCAGCGAATCCAGCCCGGTGTTGTGGAACCCATTGTCGGTGAAATTGAATCCACCATGGCATTGGACGCATCCGGCTTTCGACCCCGAGAATAGCGCCGATCCGCGCTTCGCGGCCTCGGATAGGGCATTGCCGTCACCGGCCAGAAAGCGATCCTGGGGAGAATCACCGCTGAGCAGGGACCGTTCGAAGGAGGCGATGGCCTGGGTAACGCGCCGGATACGGATGGCGCTGTCGCCGAACGCCTTCCGGAACAGTTCCGGATAGGCCGCCGAGGCCGCGAGGCGCTCCGTGAGCCGGTTGGTGTCCATGTCCATTTCCAGGGGATTGAGGATGGGGGCGATGGCCTGGGCTTCCAGGGTCGGGGCGTTCCCGTCCGCGAAGTAGGAAAGGTTGTAGGCCACGTTGGCGAGGGAAGGGGAATTGCGCGCGGTAGAGTGTCCATCGATACCGAAGGTGAACGATCTGCCCGGATCGCAGAAGGAGCCGTTCTGCTTATGGCAAGTCGCGCAGGAAACCGTGCGGTCACGGCTCAGGGCGGAATCGTAGAACAGCCGGCGGCCGAGTCCGATCTTGGCGGCGGTGGGCGGGTTGTCGTCTGGATAGGGGAGCGGGGGAAATCCGCGCGGGGGCGTGGGGCGGTCCGGCTCGGTCTTGGGATCGTCCACGGCCGAAACGCCTTTGGTTTCATTGCAGCCGATCGTGGAAAGTACGGTGGTCAGGAGGCAGACCCAAAAGCCGGTACGGAAACTTTTTCGGAAGCTTTTCCGGTAACTTATCCGGAAACCATTCCGGATGCGTTTCCGCAAGCTTCCGCGCAGATCGTTCACGATAGCGACTCCCTTGCATGCCCGTGGACCCCTTCACCGGCCTCGGCCCGGACAGGTTCCGCCCCATTATAGGAGCCCATGCAAATATAGCCGGAGATCCGCGGCCCATCGGCCCGGGGCCACCCGTTCCCGCCATGTGACCCCCCGCACAGGCTCCCTTTTGGCGCTCACCCTTTTTCCCGGCCTCCCCGATATCCCTTGTGTAAGGGAGACCATCATGAAAACGCAACTTCGCAACAGCCTCAAGAACCTCGTCCTAGCCGCCTCGGCCCTCACCTTCGTCCACTGCGGCAACAACCCCGCGTCGCTGGCCGGCCAGGATCCGGAAAAGCTCTTGAGCCAGGGCGATGCCGTGGTGAACTCCACCGTGCTGCTGGGCAAGGTGGGCGCGCTCCGCAAGGAATCCACCATCAATCTCAAGAAGCTCTACCTGATGGCCGTCTCTTCCGCGGTCCCGGCCGACACGGTTTTGGACTCGGCCGAGGTGAAGGGCTTCGAGGCTCTGACCGTAACCCGCGCGTTGACCCTCAAGCCCCTGCGCAACTGGGTGGTCAGCGCCAGGACCGTGGACATGAAGGACTCGATCATCCACATGGGCAGTTCCGCCTCCTTCTTCGTAAAGCCCGCGGATACCGCGGCCGTGAGCCTCAATCTCACCTCGCGCTTCGCCATGTACCAGGCCAATTTCAATACCCTGCCCGACAGCGTGTTCTCCACCCAGACGGGCACGGGCAAGGACAAGCTCAACCTCAACCGCATGGTCCTCAAGATCGACGGACAGATCAAGGCCGACTCCGTAATGGTCAACGCCTTCTTCGCCGCCGGCCAGAACGTGAACGAATACTTCGATTACATCACCCCGGGCAACCACACCGTGACCCTGGAAGCGTACGGCTCCATGCACACCTACTCCGGCATGCTGTTCTCAGGCTCCTCCACCTTCAGCGTCTCCGCCGGCCAGGACGAAGCCAAGGCCGTGACCCTCAACTGGGTGGGCCCGACCACCGGCACCGGCAAGCTCACGGTCATAGTCGGCAAGGTGGGCAAGGTCATCGTGACGGGCGGAATCTCCGCGGCCATCCTGTAAGGGCCTGGACCAACAGAGTCTGGACCGAAGCAGGCCAGGCAAAAAGAATCGGGCAATAGAAGTCCCGAAGCAAGAAATCAAATAGCCAGGAGGAGAGTCTGCGAAAGCGGACTCTCCGGCTTTTCCGGGTCGGCCATACCGGACCTTGGACCCCAGTTCCAATAAACCGGAAGCAAGCCTGGCTCCCTGGTCGCAAGAAACGTAACCGGAAAATCTTTTCCGGTGAAACCCCGCCGAAATGGCATTTTCCCGCTTCGGCGCAAATGCGGCTATTCTCCGAGAGAATTCCTCTTTATATTGATTCCAAGGTTCGCGCTCTTTACTCCGGCGCGGGCCCCGGCGTTTCCCGGGACGATGGGGCCGAACCTCTTCTCCCGGGACGCGCCCTTCGGCAGGAAATCCGCTTCCCCTCCTTCGTCCCCTATTCCCGAATCCCGGCTCCCAATTCCTGCGTAGGCGCTTATGATACCCGATTGTACCCTGCGAATCCGTGATCGGTCCCTCAGGGTTTTAAGTATATTCCCGGAACGGGGGACGGCATGATGGGAATCCGCGATCGCCATGCGATTGCGCCATATGGGAGTGTCCGCATCGGGATTGTCCTGAGCGCCTTCCTTTATGTTCTGATTTCCCTGAACCCCTCCGAATTTGCGCCCTCCCTGCTTAAGCGCCTCACGGCCCGGACCACGGTCAAGACCGAAGCCATAGCCATGCCGGCGGCTTCCATGGGAGGAAATCCGCAAGCCCATGAATCGGGGCATTCCTGCTGTTGCCGCCACACCGGCGCGGAATGCGAAATGGGGTGTTGCCGCGGCGGGGCCTCGAAGGAAGCTTTTTCCGGCGAAGCCTGTTACCGCCAATGTCCTGGAACGGATGCAATGGGCAATCCTGAAGTTCCGAAACTGCCGACCCACCTTGCCTCAAGCGAAAAGGCCTCCGCCGCCGATCCGGCGGTTATCGCCCGCTTCTCCGCTCCATCCGAGGGACCCTCGGCGAGTTTCCGTTCGCCTCCCGAAAAGATTCCCATAGTCTGATTCCTGCTTCCGCTATCGACCTTCAATGCGCCGCGGGGAAATCCCGGCCGGTGCGTGCCAAAGATGGATGAACAAAAAAGGAATCGACATGAACTCGAGAATCAAAAGCATGAACCCCGGCGGAGCCGGTAACCTGGGCGCCCTCAACAAGACCTTCCGCGGAACCAAGGTGTGGCTGTCCTACTCCGTCCTGGCCGTCGCGGCCATGGGTTTTTGGGGATGCGGAGATGACCCGGTCGCGGAACCCACCCTCACCATCGAAACCCCGGCCAATGGATCGACCGTGGCGGGGCCCAAGGTCCTGCTCAAGGTCAAGACCACGCTTTTTTCCTTTGCCGGCGGGGCGGCGGCCAAGGCTTCGGCCGCCCAGCATGACGAAGACATCGCGGGCGGGCATGTCCACGTCTTCCTCGACAAGCCGGCCGGCCTGGACGCGGATGCGGTGGTGAGTCTGAGCAAGTACGACACCGCAACGATCACGATCGCCACGGCAGGCTGGCACTACATCATTGTTCAGGGCGCCAACGCCAATCATGATGACGTGGAAAGCATGCGCGATTCCGTGATGTTCACGGTGAACTTGCCTTGAAGAAAAGCCGGATCGCGGCGGGGCCCTGCCTCGCCGCGTTTCTTTTTATCCAGGGTTGCTGGCAGAACTACGACCCGGGTCCCCGGCCGATCATCACCGAGGGCGCCCTGACGGATGTCCTCTATGAACCCGCGCGCAGGCTGGTGAGCCGCAGTTGCGCGGACTGCCATGCCCAAAACGGCAACAACGCTTCCCACGGGGACGCCTGGGGCCATGCCATCCGCCTGGATACCTATAAGGAGTGGGTCGATGGACGGCGCGTGCTCTTGGAGCGCCTCAATCCGGAAACCGCGGCGGCCCAGGATCCTCCCTTGGACGTCATGCCCAACGTAGGCTTCCCTTTCCAGCTGACCGATACCGAACGCGATACCTTGCTGCAGTGGATGGCGCGCGGTTCACCGAACACCTCCAGCGGGGACTCCGCCAGGCAGTAACCGGCGTGCTACCGGCGCTGGAACCAGTCCCGTCGAGGACGCGAGGCGACCGCCGGTAAAAGAACGATGGCTTCAGGCGAGGACCAGGTATTGCGCGAGCACGCGGTGGAGCGCGGCCTTGGTGATCGGCTTCTCCAGGAAATCCTGCATGCCGGCCGCCAGGCAGTTCTTGCGATCCGAGGAAAAGGCGTTGGCGGATAGGGCGATGATGGGGATGCCGGACCATTCCGGATGCTTGCGGATCTCCTGCGCGGCCTGCATGCCGTCCATTTCCGGCATCTGCAAGTCCATCAGCACCATTTCGTATTCCGCGGACGCGAGCATTTGCAGCGCTTCCTTGCCGGTGCCGGCCACGTCGATGATCTCGAAATAGTCCTCCAGCAGGGCCTTGGCCACGCGCACGTTGACGATGTTGTCCTCCGCCAGCAGCAGGCGCGCGCCTTTGCGCAGCCGTTCCGCGGCTTCGTTGCCGGCGGGCGCGGGCGCCTTGGTCGCGGGCAGGGTCAGGATCAGGCTGAATTCCGAACCCAGCTTCTCCTGGGATTTCACGAGGATGTCCCCGCCCATCATCTTGGCCAATTGCAGTGAGATCACGAGTCCCAGGCCCGTGCCGCCGAACCTGCGGGTGGTGGACGAATCTCCCTGCTCGAACGGCTGGAACAGGCGCTCGAGCTTTTCCTCCGAGATGCCGATCCCGGAATCCACGATGCGGATCTCCAGGCGATCGGGTTGCGCGTATCCCGAAACCATCTTTACGGATCCCTCCGGCGTGAACTTCAAGGCGTTGCTCAGCAGGTTCATCAGGATCTGCCGCACGCGCAGGGGATCCCCCAGCACCCATTCCGGCACCGGGGATTCCTTCTCCACCGACAGGGAAACCCCGCGCGCGTCCGCGTCGAAGCGCATGATGCCGATGATCTCGGCGATCAGGGCGTCCACGCGGAAAGGCTTCAGCTCCAGGCGCATCTTTCCGGATTCGATCTTGGAAACGTCCAGGATGTCGTTGAGGATGGTGAGCAGGCTCATGCCGCTGGCCTTGATCAACTCGACGCTATCGCGCGATTCCGGCGAGATGTCCGAATGCAGCATGGCTTCGGACATGCCGAGCACGCCGTTGAGGGGCGTGCGGATCTCATGGCTCATCTGGGCGAGGAAGCGGCTCTTGGCCAGGCTGGATTCCTCCGCCCGCTCCACCACCTGCTGCAGCTCGCGCGTGCGTTCGAGCACCTTGATCTCCAGGGGCAGGCTGGAGCGGCGCGCATGGAACAGGAAATAGGAAAGCAGGATGGAGGTGGCGATACCCATGATCATCAGGAGGGCGTCGACCGTTCCCTGGGGCCTGCCCAACAGGGCCTTGGGGGCGCCGATGCGCACGCGGTAACCGGTTCCTCCGATGGAGTCGGAGTCGTCCACCAGCGACACGGCGCCGTTCCCGGGTCCGGCGCGCACCAGGGAAATCCAGTCTCCGCCGGATCGGAAATCCACGTCCACGGAGAAATCGCGGGGCAGGGGATTCACGATCGCTTCGCGCACCATGTTTTCCACCGGGATCAGGGCCACGGCGATTCCCCGCATGTCGTTCTTGATCACCGGCATATTCGCGAGAAGGATCCATTCCTTCAGGGAATCCTGCATCAGCCGGAACGGCCGGCACACCGTATAGGCCTTGCGGGAGAAGACGCTGTCCACGCAGGTCCGGCGCTCCGGAGTGAACCCGATATCCATGCCCCAAATCCTGCGGTTGGATCCGAACGGCTCCACGAAGCGGATGGGAAAGTACCCGGCCTTGAAGCCGGCGGGAACCATGGTTCCGGACTCGGGTTGGATGATATGGTATTCCAGCCCCGACTCGGAGGCCACCGCGGCTTCGAAACGCGCGCGATCGTCCCCGGCGACTTCCGGGATCCATTCGAAGGCCTTGACGGACGGATGCGAGGCCAGCAGGCGTTCGGCGAAGATTTTGAATTCCGCCCGCTGCACGATGACGGATCCTTCGAAGAACGCGGCGAGCGCTTCCACCATGTTCCGCTGGGAGGCGAGCCGCGAATCCAGGTTGCGGATCCCGATCTGCGCCTGCGCGCGCAGGCGGGCGAGGGCTTCCTGGCGCCCATGGTCGATTTCATTCCTCAGAAGCAGGACCGTGAGGGCGATGCCCGCGATCAGGACGGCGAAACTGATGATGGCCTGATTGCCGATGGAGCGGCCCCATTTTTCCCGGTCTTCGCGGGGCAGCTTCTGGATCAGGGCCAGGTTGCGCTCCAGGACCCAGGCGCCCGATCCGGAGATGAGGGTCATCAGCGCCAGCGCGGACAGCGGGAACATCCCCGGCATGCGGCCTTGCAGGAACCACAGGAAGCCTATGGCCGCGGCGTTCCAGCACAGCAGGGCGTAGGCCCGGAAGGGCATGAGGAAGGAGAAGGAGATGGCGAAGCAATGGGGCAGGAAGAAGATCCAGGAGAAGGGCGTGTTGCGGGAGAGCCATGAGAACCAGCAGAGGACGGGAAAGGATACGCAGAACCGCAGGATGGTGAGTGAGACCATTCTCCGGTAACGCTCGCGTTTCTGCAGCGAGGTTACCGTCAGGTTGAATCCGAACAGGAGCGCGAAAGGGGCGAGATGGCCCAGGCGGTTTTCCGAACAGGCGACTGCGGAAGCCAGCAGCAGCAGGAACACCAACGGGACGATGATGTTGAGCAGATGGATCGACATCGACCGGAAGTCGATTTCGTTGAACTCCCGCGGGGGCCGGCTCACAATCCTTCCGCCGAACCGGCCGCGGCCTTGCGCAGTCGGTCCATGATGGCGACGCCCAATCCCGCTTCCGGCAGGGGTTCGGCCAGGATCAGATCCAGGCCTTGGCGATCCAGGCGGTGCAGGCAGGCGAACAGGCGCGCGGCCGCTTCGCGCAGGTCGCCGGATGGGGAAAGGATTTCCGCCGCCGCGAAGAGCGCGGGCGCGGCGCTCGTGGCGGGTTGCGAGGGTCGGGAAGGCAGGGCGCCTTTGAACCCCAGCCAGCCCAGTCGCATCCCCGACTTCTGAAGGGCGGCGGCGATACCCAGGCCGGAACCCGCGGAACCCGCGATCGGAAGCCCCGCCGCGTTCCGGGTGATGGGCTGCTGCAGGAGGCGCAGGCGCGTGCGCGGCGCGTAATGGCCGGGCAATTGTCCCGGGGCCAGGGGGCGGTCGGGATGCTCCGGGTCCATGGTCGAAATCCCAACCGGCCCGATCAGGGCTTCGATGTCCTCGCGGGGGACGCCGCCGGCGCGCAGTAACATGGGGGTTTCCCCCGACAGGGAGAGGATGGTGGACTCCACGCCCACGGCGCAAGGGCCGCCGTCCAGGATGAGCGCGATGCCGTCCTGGAACTGATCCTGCACGTGGACCGCCGCCGTGGGGCTCAAACGCCCGAAGGGATTGGCGCTGGGGGCCGCCAGGGGGAAGCCCGCCTTGCGGATGAGGGCCAGGGCCACGGGATGGGAAGGCATGCGCACCGCCACCGTGGGCAGGCCCGAGGTGGCGAGGTCCGGCACGGCCGCGGTCTTGGGCAGCACCAGGGTCAAGGGACCGGGCCAGAAGCGGTCCATGAGCTTTTCCGCCCTTGAGTCCTTTCCCCCTTTGCCTTTGCCCGCGGACCCGCCTACGGGGCTCAGAGCGGCCAGCGACGCGCGGTCGGCGATATGGATGATGAGGGGATCGAAGAATGGGCGGCGTTTGGCCTCGAAGATGCGCGAGAGGGCGATGGGATCGAAGGCGTGAGCGCCCAGTCCGTATACGGTCTCGGTGGGGAAGGAGACCAGCCTGCCGGCCGCGAGTTCGTCGGCCGCGCGGCGCAGGTTTTCTTCCGTGGGAGGAAGCACGGGAATCATGCCTGGATAAAGTACCAAAATGCCGGGCGGGCAGCCGGGGCATGGTGGAACGGCGGAGGGAGAAACAGCAACGCCTCCTGGGAGGAGGCGTCTGCCTGGGACTTTTTGGAAGACAGTCCGTTGCGCGGGTCCCCTGAGTATAGGGCATCTCCGCCGGGGATGCAACCCCTTATCGGGTTAGGGCAACCGTCAGACGAGCGTGTTCGCGATGCGCTCGGCGATGGAGGATTCCACGGCGTCGTCTATCTTATAATTGCCGCTGTTCACGAGCGCCTTGAGACGCTCAACCTTCAGGTTTTGGTCCTTCTCGTATCCCGAGACGGCCGTTCCCGATTCCGCGTACGATTGCGCCGCGGCGGTGAAGGTTACCGTATCCTGGGGTGCCGAAAGCCCCTTTTTGGTCCTGAGCTCCTTGATATCCTTGGAATCTTTAAGGGTCAGTTCCCGTTGCGCCACCAGGTGGGCGATCTTGTTTACTATGTCGTTGGTCATCATATGGTACCTGCTTGGTTTCTTCGATATTAGGCATCTAGGAAGTCATAGTCCCCCGTTGGTTCTTATTTGGATCATCGTCATAGTTCGCAAGTCACTTTAACTTTTAAATGAATTTCCACTTTGAAACCGCGCTGGACTTCGCAAATCCGACGCAAGCTCCTCAAAAGAGTCCAACCCGTTTGGGGAAATCGCGCGAAACGGCGCCCGAATTGAGTGGAAACAGCCGCCCGAAAACTAGGCGATGCGGTGGTTGCGATAGGCTTCTGCCAGCTCGGCGGGGCCGAAATCGCGTCCGTCTTTCACGGCCAGCCCGGCCTTGAGCAGGAACACCGCCAGATCCCGGCGATCGCGCTGATACCAGTATTGACCCAGGAACTGCAGGGCCTTGATCTTGAGCAGCTGGAAGTCCACGGGGATGAACGTGCCGGATTCGCGCAGGTCCAGCAGGCGTTCGTACCAGAGCCGGGCGGCCTCCGGGCGGCCCATGGCCTCTTCCACCTGGGCCTGGACCAGTATGGCTTCGGCGCCGGGCGTTTCCCCGGCCAGTTCGGGAGCGATCGCCTCCAGGGCCTGGGAATAGAGCTTTTGCGAGGCGAAGGCGGCGGCCAACTTGGCCGGGACTGCGGCCGCTATATGTGGATCCGTATGGGCGGTGGCGGCCAGATCGCGGGCCTTGCGGAACCAGGGGACGGCTTCGGCGTGCAGTCCGAGATCGGCGCAGGCCGTGGCCAAGGTATAGTAGGTAACCGGAGTGATACCCTTGCCTTCGCTTACTTGAGCTTCCAGGATGGCCTTGTTGCGTACCTGCTTGGCCTTGGCGATATCCGGGTCGGAATACCCGGTATGCAGCACGCGCACGCTGACGTATTCCACCGGGATGCGCGCTTCCTCGAGGGCGGGAAGGATCTGTTCGTGCACGGGGGCGCGGAAGCGGAGCTCCGGGCGGTTGGGGAAAAGCCGGATCTGGTTGAAGACGCTGCCGGTGAGTCCGCCGTCGCGGCTGTTCTTGACCCTCAGTCCGTAGGCCTTGGGATGCAGGTCCGGATCGGCCTTCGCCAATTCGCGGATGGCCCGCTTGTCCGCGTCCAGCATGCGATCGTCCGCGTCCAGCCACAGGATCCAGCGGCCCTTGGCTTCGGCGAGGGAGAGGTTGCGCGCGCGGCTGAAGTCCCCGTGCCAATCGGATTGGATCACTTTGGCCCCGAAGGACCGCGCGATATCCTGGGTGCCGTCGGTGGAGCCCGTGTCCAAGACTACGATTTCGTCCGCCAGATCCCGGACCGAAGTCAGGCAGGCGGGCAGGTTGTCCTTTTCATTCTTCACGATCATGCACAGGCTCAGATCCGGGCGCGCCGCCGCGGGCGCATCCGTACCGGCCGGCGATGACGAACCGCTTGCCTGTGCGGTTGACGGTACGGAAGGCATCAAGGGCGTCGACGTGGCGCCGGGATGCATCTGCGCCGGAACGGGAGCCGGCGTATCCGGCAACTCATGCCATTCGGGCAGTCTATGGTTGGGGAAGATCCCGCGCGCCTGCGTCAGGGCGATGTCGAAATCCGTCCGGCGTCCCAGGCGCTTCAGCAGGGCCAGACGCTGGGCGTGCAGTTCCGGCTTAGAAGGCGGATTCAGGTTGATGGCCGTGGTCCAACTGCGGGCGGTCTCTTCCGGCCTTCCCAGCGCCAATTGGCAGCGTCCCAGGAGTTCCCAGGCCTCCAACACCTGCGGGTATTTGGCGTTGAGGGTCTCCAGGCGCCGCGCCGCTTCCGCGTATTCGCGCCGCTGGAAACGGTAATTGGCCAGGTAGAAGTGGCTGTAGATCTGGATGATGTCGAACTGGTTGCTGGTGGAGCTGAAGCTGATGGGCATGGTGATGAGGTGGGCGTATATCGTTTCCGCCTCCGCGTGGCGGTTCATTTCCATCAGGCATTCCGCCTTGTAGTAGTAGGCCTCGTGCTTTTCCGGCTGCAGGGCGATGCTCCGGTCGAACCAAGGGATGGCCTCTTCGCGACGGCCCAGCTTCTGGTAGCCGCGTCCGATGCAGGCGGGCAGCTCGCGGTAGATGTCGCGGTTGATGGCCTCGCAGTTGGGGATCTCCATCGTCCTGCGATAGGCTTCGATGCCCTTTTCGAAATCGCCCAGGATGTAATGCGAGTCGCCCATGGCCATGGCCAGGGAGGGTTCGCGCGCCACGCGCTTGGGATCCTCTTCCAGCAGCAGCAGGTTGCGCAGGGCCTTCTTCTTCTTGAGATCCGCGTCCTCGTAGCCCGTGTGAAGGATGGTGGTCTCGGTGTAGAAGCAATGCAGACCCAGCTTGGCCACGCTGTGGAACAGTTGTTCGTGCACGG
>OBEQ010321926.1_pt1 | contig 16289 bp, 14 predicted proteins | sample 1670901 | NCBI WGS metagenome assembly OBEQ01 (sample SAMEA104232315, study PRJEB22302) | groundwater metagenome | biome: forest; feature: aquifer; material: groundwater | place: USA | collected 2011-08-07 | depth 5.4 m
AAAGAAAAAATAACAGAACAGTTTCTAGACCAAAATCCAATCAGCCGAAGAAGGGGGATTACAATTAAACTTGCCCCAGTCCGCATGAACTATACGCTAGACGCTATACCCTATACGCTAAATTTGATCGATACTCCTGGTCATGTTGATTTTTCATATGAAGTTTCAAGAACTTTGGCAGCGTGTGAGGGAGCAATACTTTTGGTTGACGCAACTCAGGGAATTCAGGCACAAACTGTTGCGCATTTTAGAGAAGCACAAAAACAAAATCTAGTCATGATTCCAGTAATTAATAAAATTGATTTATTCAGCGCTCAGATTGAAACAGTAAGCAAAGAATTAGTGGACACTTTTGGATTTAGAAAAGAAGAAATAATTTATATATCAGCCAAAACAGGCAAAAATGTAGATGTACTTTTGGAAGCTATTGTTAAAAGACTTCCAGCACCTACAGGTGAAAAAGAAAAAATACTGCGCGGTCTTATTTTTGATGCCGTGTACGATGAGTTCCGTGGAGTGGTTGCTTATGTCAGAGTCGTTGATGGTCAAATAAAAAAAGGAGATAAGGTTAAGTTTTACCAAAATAATATAGAGTCGGAAGTAACAGATTTAGGTTATTTTTCTCCATTTCTTATTTCATCTGCCGGTTTATCAACTGGAGAAATAGGTTATATTACAACAGGAATAAAAGATATCAGGCAAGTGCGCGTCGGAGACACCATAACGGCTGAAAATGGAAAATGGAAAATAGAAGATGGAAAATTTGAGCCTCTGCCGGGGTACAAGATTCCCAAACCCATGGTATTTTTTGGGGTGTATCCAAAAAGTACAAATGATTATATTTATTTAAAAGAATCTTTAGCAAAGTTAACTCTTAATGATACAGCCTTAACTTATACAGAAGAATATTCTTCTTATTTGGGAAGCGGGTTTAGAGTAGGATTTTTGGGACTTTTGCATGCGCAGATTGTCAAAGAAAGAATAAAACAGGAGTTTAATTTAGACATATTACTTACCATGCCGCAAGTTCTGTACGAAAAAAAGAATTCGCCATCCGGCGAAGGGACAATGCTTGAGCCCTACATGAAATTAGTAGTTTACAGTCCGAAAGATTATGTAGGCCCAATCATGAATGTGTGTCAAGCCAAAAAAGGTAATCTTTTGGACCTAAATTATCACGAAAGCTATGCAGTTTTATCCTATGATATGCCTTTTAGCATGTTTATTAGGGGAATTTCATCTGATCTGAAATCCGCATCAGAAGGTTTCGCAAGTTTGGATTACGAATTAACGACTTACAAAATTGCAGATCTTTCAAAAATAGAGCTAAAAGTAAATGATATTGCAATTGACGTTTTATCAGAACTTGCATATAAAGATGAGGCAATTCATGTCGCAAGACAAAAAGCGCAAAGGCTTAAAAATTCTCTGCCGCGTCAACAATTCAGACAGATAATACAAGGAGTTGTGGATCACGATATTGTAACCCGGGAAGAAATCCCTCCATTCAGAAAAGATGTGCTGAGTAAAATGTCAGGAGGAGATAGAAGAAGAAAAGACAAATTACTTGAAGCGCAGAAAAAAGGAAAATCCCGCATGATCCTGCATGCAAAAATATCTATTCCTCAGGAAGCGCTTCTTTCAATGATAGAAGAAGATAATTAGAGAAGTATAAGGAGAGCTCCGCCAATAATTGTAAATATCGCTCCTATTGCTCCAATCCCCAATATGTTTTCCGAGGGTCCTGTTGGCGGAAGCGTTATTGTTCTTGGCAGTGCTTGAGAAATTTGCGGGACAACAATTGGACCCAATCTTGCGGCTTGTGTGCCCGTATTCAAGTTGGCAGTTCCTGCTGTTTGAAAAGGATTAGCAGAAGATGTGTTTCCTGTTGTTGCAGATGATGGTCCGGTAGTAGGGGTAGGAGAGGCTGTTGGAGTAGTAGTTGGAGCTGTTGCTGTTGATGCGGAAGCAATAGTTACCACTGCGGGAGGGGCTGTTGATAGGACATTTTCGCTTGTCTGATCGGAGGAAGCAATTGACAAAACTTGAGTATTCGGAGTGGGGTCAAATGTAATACTGCTGGGACTATTGGCATCAGTCGCAGATAATGCTTTAAGCTGCAATATCGCGATTTTGGTTGTGGTTGTCACGACGTTTGCCGGATCTGCTCCAATTGACAAAGATATGGTGGCCTTACCGGGTGTTGTCAATACAGCATCTTCCAGCACGGAATTGAGTTTGTTTTGGGGATCTTTATTTTCTTTAAGGCTTTCGGCTGTAAATTTTAAAGGGTCAAAGCTAATAGATAATTTTACGAAAGCAATCTGATTTGGATTTAGCCCTTTTGCTACACCGGTTTTTGGATCAAGAACAACATTTAAGATCAGAGTTTTGCCCACTTCTGTAGCGATAGGAGTTGTGCTTGTTGACGCAGGATCAAAAGAAAGAGAAGTTGAAGCATCTGCTTTGCTGCTTATGCTCTGTCTTTTTTGGGCAACATATACGGAGAATGGAATTGCGATAAGAATTACCGAGATAAAGCCTAACAGGAATATTTTTTTGTACGAAGAAAAAATGGACATATAAATCCCTTTAGTTTATCGTATATAGAAAAGGAAGGTATGTCAACTTTTTTTCTTAACCCTTGACAGTTTTTCAATTTTGATGTATATTCTGTCAGTCCGCAAGCGTCGGGATAATTTTTTAGATTAATATGACAAAAAAATTAAATATAAAACCACTTTTTGACAACGTTCTTATTAAGCCTTTGGAGGCGGAAGATAAGACCGCAAGCGGGATCATATTGCCGGATAGCGCAAAAGAAAAACCACAGATGGGTGTGGTTATGGCAATAGGTGAGGGAAAAGTAGTTAAAGGAGAAAAACATCCGGTTGTTGTTAAAGTTGGACAAAAAGTTATGTATAAGAAATGGGGTGGGTCCGAAGTGAAAGTAGATGGCGAAGAATGGACAATGGTCAGCCAAGATGATATATTAGCGATTATAGAATAAATTCGAATACCAAAATCCGAAATACGAAACAAATTCAAATAACCAAAATACAAAATAGTTTCGAATTTCGATATTCGGATTTCGAGTTTTTGTAAACTTATGGCAAAACAAATTAAATTTTCTGAAGAAGCAAGGCAGGCATTGGTTAAAGGAGTAAATATTTTAGCTCGTGCTGTTGTTACGACCTTGGGTCCCAAAGGAAGAAACGTTGCACTGGATAAAAAATGGGGAGCACCAAGTATCGTGCATGACGGAGTCTCTGTTGCAAAAGAAATTGAACTTGAAGATGCGTTTGAAAATATGGGAGCACAGCTTGTTAAGGAAGCGGCTTCAAAAACCAATGATATCGCAGGAGACGGAACAACTACAGCAACTCTTCTTGCTCAATCTATTATAAATACCGGCTTTAAAAATGTGACTGCGGGAGTAAATCCTATGATTTTAAAATCCGGAATGGAAAAAGGAGTAGCAGTTATAGTTTCGGAGATTGGGAAAATGGCAAAAAACGTAAAAGACGCGGATGTGGCAAAAGTTGCAACAATTTCGGCTCAGGATCAAAAGATAGGCACTCTTATCGCAGAAGCTTTAACTAAAGTCGGAAAAGATGGAGTTGTAACTGTTGAGGAGGGAAGAGGACTTGAAATGTCAATTGATTACAAAGAGGGAATGGAATTTGATAAAGGATATGCATCTGCCTATTTTGTGACCAATCAGGATAAAATGGAAGCTGAAATTGAGGATCCATATATTTTGATCACAGACAAAAAAATCTCAGCTCTTAACGAACTTCTTCCATTTCTAGAAAATTTGGTTAAAGTTTCCAAAAATTTGGTAATTATTGCAGATGAGATAGAAGGGGAGGCCTTGGCTACTTTGGTAGTTAACAGGTTAAGAGGAACATTTAATGCAATCGCAATCAAAGCTCCTGGTTTTGGGGACAGACGTAAAGAAATGCTTGAGGATATAGCAATTCTTACAGGCGGAACTGTAATTTCTGAAGATACAGGAAGAAAATTTGACAGTGTGACAATTGAAGATTGCGGACGTGCAGACAAAATTTGGGCTGATAAAGAAAATACAAGAATAATCGGCGGAAAAGGTGAAGTCTCCAAAATAAAAGCAAGAATTGCCCAAATAAAACGTGCAATACAAGATACAACTTCTGATTTTGATTCGGAGAAGCTAGAGGCGCGATTGGCAAAACTCTCAGGCGGAGTTGCAGTTATAAATGTTGGTGCGGCAACAGAAGTTGAAATGAAAGACAGAAAAGAAAGAGTAAATGACGCGGTCGCGGCAACAAAAGCAGCTTTGGAAGAAGGTATTATTCCAGGAGGCGGAGTAGCATTGCTTCGGGCCCGAAAATCCTTATTAAAACTTAAAGAAAGCCTAACTTTGCTGGATGAAAAAGCTGGAGTTGATATTTTATACACTGCATTGGGAGAACCAATCAGATGGATTGCCAAAAATGCAGGAGCAGATGATGGTTGGGTATTGAGAAATGTTGAAGATTCAAAAGTTGCCGACTATGGCTTCAATGTCATGACAATGGAATTTGGTTCAATGATAGGTTGGGGAATTGTTGATCCTGCAAAAGTCACACGATCTGCAGTACAGAATGCAGCAAGTATTGGAATGATGGTTTTAACAACAGAAGCTCTAATCACAGATATTCCTGAGAAAAAAGAACAAATGCCGGGAATGCCTCCTGGGGGCATGGGCGGAATGGATTACTAATCTACTAGCGTTGTCATCCTGAATTTATTTCAGGATCTCCTTAATTTCTAATTACCGCTGAAAGGCGGTTTTTTTATGCTTCTGATATAATTATTTAAGGTGAGTTGGAAAGGGGGTGAGAGAATGAAAGAGTTGAATGTTGATAAAGTTGCACTTAGTTTTGGTTTTTTTTCTCGGAGGATGGCACTTAGTTTGGTCGGTTTTAGTTTTATTGGGTTGGGCACAAACAATAATTAATTTTATTTTAGGTTTGCACATGTTAAGTGTTCCAGTACAAGTTATTCCATTTAATATAGCTACTGCGGGGTTATTAATTGTAGTTACTTTTGCAGTTGGTTATGTTGCCGGCAAACTTTTTGCAATTGTGTGGAATGCAGTCCACAAATAGTGATTTTATGAGAAGGGTTTTGGTGTTTTTGGCACCACTTTTAATTGCAATCGCAATTTTCTTTGGCATCTTATTTTTTCTAGATAAAAAATCCGGGAAAGGAGCTCTTCAGGTAACTTCTGTTCCTCAGAGTAAAGTTTATTTAGAAAATAAATTAATTGGTACAACTCCGTTTTGCGCCTGTGAATTGTCTCAGATGCTTTCTATTGGAGATTACACGATTAAACTTGTTCCACAAGATGAAAATTTCAGACCGTTTGAAGAAAAAATTACCATAAATAAATCTATTCTTACAGTTGTTGACAGAACATTTGCAGACAATGGGGAAAGCGATGGCAGCATTATAAGTTTGTCTCCAATAAGTAGCAAAAAAGATGTGGAAATGTTGGCAATATCTTTGCCTGATAAGGCAAATGTTTTTTTGGATAATAATCCGGTTGGCGTAACACCTTTACTCTTAAGGCAGGTTAGTGAGTCCGATCATGACCTTAGAGTAACACTAACCGGGTATAAAGATAAATCTTTAAAAATTAAGACAGCATCAGGATTTAAACTAAGTGTTTTTATTTTTTTGGGAGTAAGTTCTGATTTATCCAATACATCCTTAGCATCTGCGTCTGCAATTGTACCTTCTCCTTCAGTTGCGGTTGCTAAAGTTTTAATTTTAAATACACCAACAGGATTTCTGAGAGTTAGGGAAAGTAATTCAATAACGTCTTCCGAAATTGCCCAAGTAAAGCCTGGAGAAACTTATGAATTAGTTTTGGAAAAAGAGGGATGGTTTGAGATAAAACTTATTAGCGGAATAAAAGGATGGATAAGTTCTTCTTACGCAGTTAAAGAATAACTAAGGACCGATTGCGTAGATTATAGAAATAACTAAGAAAATCCATATAACTACAGCTATAAGCAAAGGTTTATCTGAGGATAATACTCTTTCTGGGCTTTCTCCTTCGTGTTTTTCATAAATATCCTGCAGATATCGCATAAGTCCATATACGACTGGCGCTATTGTTATCATGAGCCATTTTCTTTGAAAAAAAGCAGGCAGAAAATCCGGTAAGAAAAAGCTAATGCCTAGTTTGAGTCCTCGCGGGTTTTCCAAAAAAGTAAAAAGCGCATAGGATACGAATGTAGAAGTTGCAAAAATAGATGCATAAACATCCAAAAGTCTCTCAGAATAATGAGACAAAGTTTTTCTCACATCAGATATATTCACAGATTTATTTTGAGAAACAAGAGTTAGTTCTGATCTTCTTTTTCCAATAGCCAAAAATAGTGAAAGAGAAATAGTTGTTAACAAAAGCCAGACTGAAATATGAAAACCTCCAGCCAACTCTCCCGCATAAACTCTTAATATGTATCCAAGGGCAATAGCCAAAATATCAATAACAGCAATTGGTTTTAAAATCGTAGAATAAGAGAATTGGATCAGCAAATATACAATTTGTATCAAGAAAAATGCCGGAGTAACCAGCATCCCCAACAAAAAAGAACCAATTATCAATATAACTGCAACTGTTAGAGCATAAGTTGTTGTTAGATCTTTATTCGCAAGAGGTCTAAATCTTTTGAAGGGATGAAGCTTATCTTTTTTTATATCAAAGACATCGTTAATAATGTAACTTGCAGAAGACAAGCTGCAGAATACAACAAACGCAAGTAATACTTTTTGTAAATCTGTCCAATTAAAAAGATCCCCGGAGAATGTTATTGCTGCAAAGATTGCGGTATTTTTAATCCACTGCCTGGGCCTAAGCAATCTTAATGTATTATAGGCGATTTTTATCATATGTATTTCTAAGAATACGGTGTAAAAAAAGTAATGTTCCGCCTACTACAATTAAAAGCATTATGATTGCAAAAAGTTTTTCTTTACTTGACAATACCAATGCAAGTGACCCTAATATAGCAGAGATTATCCAATAAAACAATGCAATGTGTCTCTGGCTCATTCCAAAGCTTAAGAGGATATGATGGAGATGTTTTTTATCATGCCAAAAAGGAGAGCGTCCTTCCAAAAGGCGGCGTAAGATTGTAAAAATTCCATCTATCATTGGTACTCCCATAACCAAAATTGCTGTTGCTAATTTTGCACCTGACAAAATTGACACGGCGCTTAAAAGAAGATAAACGCTAGTTGCACCATATCCCGGAAATATCTTTGCAGGATGAAAATTAAACATCAAAAATCCGAGTGATGCACCCGCTATGATAAAAGATAGAGTTGCACTAATATGACTAAAATTGTCGGATGCTACGAACCTGAGGCTTAGGATTCCAATTACAATCGCAGATATTGCTACGATTCCCGGCATCTGACCGTCAACTCCTTTACTCCAATTCAACATATTCATGACCCAAATAATCCAAAACATTGCAATAACATCAGAAAGGGAAATTATTAAATGTAAGGACGCAAAATCAAAAGGAAAACTTATTGAATTTAAGTAAAGTATTCCCCCGAAGGGATTTGTTATGAATGGAATAGTTATTCCCGCGCCAACTACAATTAATGCTACTGCAATATTTACAAGAAAACGAAGGTACGGAGAAACATCATATTTGTCATCAATTACCCCCAGTACAAGTGCAATAAGGGAAGCGAAAAAAAGGGCGATTACAGTTTTGGTGAGGGGAAGGAAAAATATTCCCGCAATCATAATTCCAAGGAAAAGAGGAATTCCTCCGCCTCGGGGAGTTGGCTTTTTGTGAATTATACCAGGATGTTTGTGTCGTTTTGGGTCATCTAAAAGACCCACTTTTTTTATAAAAAATATTGATACAGGAGTTATGAGAGCGGTTATAATAAATGCAATTATAAAAGGAAAGAAAACTGTCATTAAAGTATTAGTGTAATGGTTTTTGCTACAAAAATAAATGTGAGAATTCCTATAAGAACACTAATAGCTGCAAGCATGCGGGCAATAAGAGGTATTTTCCTATAAGTTATAGAAGAAGTAAATAAATTTATTACAAGAATTAATATGGCGATTGCAACAGGAACAAATATGGTTATTGTTTTTCCCAGGCGTTCCTCTCCCCACGGCAATTGATTGAAAATCGGAATAAATGGAGGAAGAGACCTGTAGAAAAATAGAATAAAAATAATAATTGCGATCATCAAAGAACCATTTATAAAATAGGCTATAGTTATGGTTTTGTCACTTTTTATATCTTTAAAAAAGTCTTTCATAAATTATTGCATTATTGATTTTTATTCTTTCTGAATAATGTATAAGAGAGAAAGGAATAATTTGTTGATTTGGCATTACGACGATAAATTTTGGTTTTATTTTATCTATTGCATTTTTTGTACTTGCACCTCCGTCTTTATAATCTGTTATATGATAAGCTACAATATATTTTGTCGGAGCGATTACGCCAACTAATTGATACAATTGAGCATTATTTCCCCAAACAAAGATAGTTTCATTTTTGTTAATTTTTGGTCTAATAAAACGCGCAATTTCGTAATCAAAAGGAGTGCTTAAGTCAAAAAAAGCCTGATAAGAATCCATTGATCTTGCGCCAGACATATAGGAAGTAAAATTTTGGTAGTAAGAAATGTTTTTACTAAGTCCTGGAATCCCGAAGCTTTTGGATAGTACTATTAATACCATTATTAAAAAGACAATTATTATTTTTTGGTATTTTTTTTCAAACAAGATGCATCCTACCAAAAGAGATAGGCTTGGAAGTAAAACTAGAAGGTAATGAATATAAGGCCGCTCCGAAAAAAAGGCGTTAAATAATGAGAAACCAAACCAGATAAGTACAAAAAGCAAAGTTTGGCTAAACTTTTTTCTTTTTGTAAACAAGTACATAGTGAATAATCCCAAAAGAGCAAGTTTTACAAAAAGAAGTAAAGGCAAACTGCCAATTTTATTTCCATAATTTACGTAAGAAACGTTAGTAATAAATGTGGCTCTTATGAAATCGGGGAGAGCTCCTTTTAGAGCAAAAAATAAAATAGTAAAAAATATTGGGAGAAGAAATCCTGCGAAAATTCTGGAAAGTTTAATCTCTTTTTTTAAAGAACTGAAATTTAGAATAAAATAAAAAACAAAAAAAGCTGAAAAATCAAAAATGGCAACGATCTTGAAAAGAAAAGCTACTCCCAGAAAAAGACCCGCGAGAAACAATTTGAAATTTGAAATTTGAAATTTTAAATTTGAAACTAGGAGCGCAGCAACTAGGATTGGCAAAATCATAAAGTTTTCAGCATTTGCAATATTTCCTTCAAGTATAGGCAAGCCAAAGAGAACGGCGAAAATAAAAGTCGTCAGATATTGAATGTCGTTTCTATTTTTAAAAAGCTTTTTGGACAATAAGAAGAAAAATAAAACAGCAAGCATGCCAAAGATAAGAGAGGCAAGTCTTATTGTAAATTGATCAGAGTGAAAAAAAGAATACAGCCAATATAAAAGCGGAGGTTTGTTGTCAAATATTTCTTTATACAACAATTTCCCATGATTTAAAGACGTTCCAATTACTTGATATATTCCTTCATCTCCGTACCAGAGTGGTTCAAAAAGAGAGGGAAGTCTTAATATAAAAAATAGAAGGCAGGTTAGTATTAAAAACAGAAATTCCTTGCTTCCCTTCATAGTTTTTCCGTGACTTTATATTCTAGTCTTTTTCCCCTTATTAATTGAGTGTGGGAAATTAAAGCAGGAAGAGTTGACAGGAAGAATCCAACAACTGGAAGAATGAGGAGCTGAAAGGGAAACAAAAATTCTCTAAATTTAGAAACTGAGGGATTTTTTGGCCTATTTCTAAAATCAATTATTACCATTGCGAGTAGCGCAATCAGACAAGATGTTAATATTAATCCAGCCAAGCTTGGGAGACTGTAGCCAAGAGTTGTTCTTTGGAACGCAGGATTTGTAAAGGGTATAATGTTTGCTGCAATAGTTATTATAAACCAATTAACCGGCCATAAGAAATGATCTAGAAGAACATTATATAGCATAATAGTCTTTCTCATAAAGGGAACGTTTGGAATAGTTAGCCACCACTTTATGTATAAATGATCGTCAGATGCTCCCCAAGACCAGCGTCTTTCTTGCTGGTATTTATTTTTCAGGCTTTTTATATAGCTTGAGGACAAAGGGGCGTCCATAGAAGTTTTTAGAAATATCGGTTCTATCCAAACTCTGCCTTGAAGTTTGTAAAAAGCTTTAAAGAATACTCTATAATCTTCAGGAATAACATCTGTATCCCAAAATCCGATTTTTTTAAGAAGGGAAAAAGAAAGAGAATATGTTGAGTTCGAAATCAAGCGGTCTTTTTGAACAAGAAGAGCTGTCCTCCAAAGGCTTCCAAAAAAAGCAATAATTCTAATTGGAGCAGGAACGGTCCAGAAATTGTTATGATTTACATTGGCTGATTGCCAAAACTTATTATATCTCATGTTGTCAGTTAGAAATTTGTAGGAGAGATAAGAGAAATATTGGGAATCAAAAACAGAATCTGCATCAACAGAGGACGCTGTTGCAAAATCAATATCAATAATTCCTGTTTTTATGAGTTTGCGATATGCAATCTTAGAAGCGTAGGATTCGTTAGATGATTTTCCTTTGACTTCGCTATCTATATCAGGATGGTATGTCGCGAAAATATCTCCAAAGATATTTTTGAATTCTTTGATAATGGAGTTTGCTTTTTTCATTCCATCCTCTTCTCGCGCCTCCATTCCCAAAACAATAAAAATTTGTTTTGTAGGGATTGTTTGAGCGGCTATAGATTGAACAGTCCGCCTTAATTTATTTAGATGCTCTTTATAGTTAGGAATTATTACAACGTGTTTAACTTTTCTACAATCAGGTAATTTTTCAAGTTTCTTTAGCCAATTCTCTTGTTCTGCTTTTTTGATTTTTTGCGAAGCTCTATAAGCGTTTATTGCAAGAGAGAATGATTTATAAAACCAGTAAACGTCAAAAAACAAAATAAAATATGCAACAATATAGGGTATCAAAATCGAACCCCAGATAGGAAAAAGAATTAAAGTCCACGACACAGCTCCCGGAAGGAGTTCCAACCCACGCCTCGTTTTTATCGGATAACGTGTAAATACTTTTTGAAAAAAATCAGTCATAAGGTAAAGAGTTTTGTCGCGTTTTGCGTTGTTTTTGCTTCGATTGTCTCAAAGGACACGCCTTTAATTTCTGCGATAAACTTGGCTGTAATTATAACATATTCAGGCTTGTTTCTGCTAGCACGGAAGGGCTCGGGTGCCAGAAAAGGGCTATCAGTCTCAACAAGAATTCTGTCAAGCGGCGTATATTTTGCCAAGTCTTTTAGGTCTGTGTCTTCCCCCGGCGCTAACCCGCTATAGGTTATATTTCCGTCAAACCCTACATAAAAACCTAAATTTAAAACCTTTTTAAGAAAATCTAAATTTCCAGACATGCAATGAAACATTCCGGGAGGATTTAGGAGATAGGATTTATGATTCATAAGGATATCCAAAATGTCTTTTCCTGCGTGGCGATTATGAATTTGCAAGGGCAGTTTGAGCTTATAAGCGAGTTCAATTTGCTTAATAAATACTTCTTTTTGAAGCTTTGGATCCACAATGTCATTGGATTTATACCTAAAATAATCCATTCCGATTTCGCCGATACCTACAACTTTAGAATTTTGCGCAATCCGTTCGAGGTGTTTTAACCAATCATTAGATCCTGAAACAAGTTCAGGATGACAACCGAGTAAAGGTTTATCCGCGTGATGAGGATGAACTCCAACAATCGCATATAATTCGCCAGCTGGCGAATCATATTTTTGTGCCAATTCTATTGCTTTTTGAGAAGAATCAATTTTGGTTCCAACATTAATAATCTTCGTGACTCCAGCCTCAAATGCAGTTTTAATAACTTGATCGTAATCTTTTTCAAAAGAGTGGAAATTCAAATGACAATGCACATCAATCATGAATTTATTATATCTTAATTCAGATTCTGGGAAATAGAGGTTTTTGGGAAGTGATTTTTGGTTCGCACAATTTGCCTTGATATTAAATGCTTTAATGATTTAAATCATTAAAGCAAATATATTTATATTTTATATTCACGCTCAACCCCTGGGGCCGGAAGCAACACCCAAAAACTTGTTAATTGCTATAGGTTTTTGATATAATCTGATACATGATAGACGGAGTTGATCAAGATAGAAGAGCGGAAATCCCAGAAGAACAAGGTTTCATTTTGGCAAGGTTTCTGCGTGAACCTGAATTTGATACAAATAAAAAAAACTTATTGGAGATTATACCGAATGAAAAATTTAGCATTGAAAAGAAGATTTTTTCTGAGATAAAATCTTCTAAGTTCTCTAAGAAAGAGAACCTATATGAAGAAATAATACCATTGCATGGAATAAATCCTTTAATTCTCGAAAGAGAAAATGTAGACAGAAGATTGGATCGGTTTATTATACGAGAAGGAATCAATAGGAGAATTCCTCAGGAGGTAGATCGTGTCTTACCGTTAGATAACTTACCTGTTCCAAATCTAGATCCAAAGAGATGGTTTTACTCTCCCACTGGTTTACATGCATCAGTTTTCGTGGGTTATACAAGGAGTTTAACTGTAGATGGAGAAAAAATGATGCTTAAGGATTATAACTATATTCATTTTACTCCAGAAGGACGCGGTCATTTTAATCGATCAAAGATGACAAAATCTTTGGCAAGTGGAATTCAAGGTGTTGTTGAGTTAGTTGATGCAGTTGATCAGGGAAGATTTGAAGCAGCGCAGGTATTTGTCGGAATGACAAATATAAACATGGCTTTAATTGCTCAAAGATTAGGGTTTGTAATTATTGATGAATGTCGTAATCAAGATGGCAGCATAAACAAAAACTTGTCATACTTTACAGTTGTAGGTAAACTTGTAGACATTAGAGCTCGAGTCGGAGAATTTAAAAGAGCTGGTGTCACTCAGAGACTAGAACAGAGAAATCAAAGATCACAAGCAAAACCAAAACCAGTGCCAGTAGGGGCATAAATTATATTCTAGGAAATAGGGGTTTTCCAGATGTGATTTTTGGACCGCGGAATTGTTTTTCAATTTTCTCCGCAGTTTCCGGGAGAAAGGGCTGAAGTATAAAAGCGATGTATAAAATTTCCTCAACTAATACGTTTAGAAATATTGTTGCCTTATCAAGGGATAGTTTCCACGGCTCATCTTCGTTTATTTTTATATTCGCTGCTTTTATTCTTCCAAATACTCCTTGCAACACATCATTAAATTTATATTTTTCTAAATCTGAGAAGAACTTTTTTTTACTCTCGTCGAAACCACTAGTAGCGTCTATGTTGAATTTTTTGCCTTTAACATTATTAATTTCACATAATTTTGCCGTGCGGGCAACTAAATTTCCCAACCCATTTGCTAAATCCGCGTTGTAGGTTTCCTTAAATTTTTCCTCTGAAAAATCTCCATCGGAAAATGGAGATATTTTTGCAAGCAAATAATAACGCAGCGCATCTGTTCCGTATTTTTCAATCAAAGGAATCGGATCCAAAACATTTCCAACAGTCTTAGACATTTTCTGGTTGTCTACTGTTATGTATTCATGTACCAGTATTTTTTTGGGAAGTTGTAATCCTGCGGATAGTAAAAATGCCGGCCAATAAACTGCATGAAATCTTAATATTCCTTTTCCAATTACATGAACATCTGCCGGCCACCAATCTTGCGCGCCGGATCTATAAATATTTAAAGCATCAAACCAAACATACATTCTTTGCGTTTCATCTCCCGGAATTTTTACTCCCCAATTTTTTGCTCTCTCGTTACTTCTTGAAATACTTATATCCTTAAGTCCATCTTTGAGGAAAGAAAGAACTTCGTTTTTCCGGACTTGCGGAATAATTTTAAGAACGTCGGATTCAATAAGTTTTTGTAATTGATCATGATATTTAGAGAGCTTAAAAAAATAATTTTCTTCAGAAACTTCCTCTAATTTTTTCCCCGGATGTTCAAAGCATTCTCCTTTTTCGTTTAATTCTTTCTTTTCGTAGAATTGTTCGCAACCTATACAATACAATCCCGCATACGTTTTTTTATAAATATCTTTTTGACAAAGTTCCCATAACTTTTGTGAGGATAGATGATGTTTTGGGTCGCTTCCTCTTTGAAAAACATCAAAATTCACATTAAGTTTTTTGGCCAAATCTTCAAAAAGCTTGCTATTTTTGTCAACCAATTCTTGTACGGTAATTTTTTCTTCTTCTGCGGCCTGAACATTTTTTAATGCATTTTCATCTGCTCCTGAGAGAAGCAAAGTTTCATCTCCCAAAACTTTATGATATCTTGCGATTACATCTGCTTCCACAAATTCAAATGCATGACCAATGTGGGGTGGGGCATTTACATAAGGAATCGCTGTTGTGATATAAAATTTGCTCATACGAGCATTATACTCGTTTTTTGAAGAAAAGTTCCAGACTTATGAAAAGAGCGATAAGAAGAAATAGAAAATAAGGACTATTTAAATGTAGCAGTCGGAAAATCAGGTAAGTTATTATTAATAGTCCAATCAATGTGGCTCTGCGGACATTTCGGGAGAAATAAGTGATAAGTGAGAAGAGAAAAGAGAAAAGCAAAGCCAAGAAACAAGCGATAAGAGACAAGTGATAAGAAGAAACATTAAGATATTGAGATGGAGAATAAAACAAGATTAGATAAATTAATCCAACAAAGGATAAAAGACTAACGACTAATAGCCAGAAAGGACGTTTTCTACGGTTCATGTTTTAAGTTTACATTCAAATCTCGGATTTGACAAATGCCTTATGGCGTGATATAAAGCAAGTCTATGTCAATGAACTACGAAAGAGTTTCAAAAGGGCTTTCAGCCGCAGAAGCAGCAAAATATGCTATTGGAACAGGACTCGTTAATGATTTTGTTAATTCTTTAAGAGGAAAAAATCTTTTACCAAAAAAGTTTGTGCAATCTGAAGTTTCAACAACTCCTGTACTTCCCGAAGGAGCAATACGACTTCCTGACCTTACGATTGGCGGTAATGACAAACAACAACTTATAAAATTAGCAGATTCTACTCCAGGAGTTCGTCTTAATGATTGGGCCAGAGACCTTATTGGACGTCCAGGCTTCACAACTCTTGAAGAACAGAGGACAATAAGTCTAGTAAAAGTCAGCCCTCGAGCTTTAGGCATAACTGGTAATCAGACACTTTCTGATATTTTGGAAAGAGCAAAAACTTTCAACCTAGAGAAAGTCCCAAGTGAAGCGGCTGTATACCAACGCATAGTAGATAGAGACCAACCTTTAGGCGATGTTTACTGGATGGCTATGAAACCGATCACCGACTCGCGCGGCCTCCTGCGTGTCTTCGGGCTTGTTCGTTATGGAGACGGTTCATGGTTGCACGGCTACTTCGCTGTTCCTGACGGTCGGTGGGATCCGGGGCTCGAGTTTGTTTTCTCTGTTCGCCCGCCAGCAGGCGAGGCAAGCAAGTAAAATTTAAAACTTAATTTCTTTGCCTCTTCGCGCTTTTGAATATTTGATGCTTTGATTCTTTCGTCGAATTTTTTTGATATACTTCTATTAGATTGGTTTTATTGAACGGTAACTTCGCTAATCCTGACAATCAGTGGGATCCGAGGCACGAGTTTGTTTTCTCTGTTCGAAAGAAATACTTTTCCGCGCTTTATATGGCGCGGTTTTTCTTTTCTAGATTTTCTAAGCTCTTTTTCAATTACCTCTTGACATCTTTTAGCAGTCGTGATATATTAGTGCTAAACTCGTATTACAATGTCATTCTGAGCAACGCGAAGAATCTCGAGATCCTTCCCCTTCGCTTCGCTCAAGGGTCAGGATGACAATGCGAGGAATTATATGCATGATTTAACACAAAGACAAGTTGAAATTCTAAAAGCTCTAATTGAGGAATATATTGAAACAGCAGAGCCTGTTGGTTCTGAAACTCTGGAAAAAAAATACAGCCTAAGCGCTTCTCCTGCAACCATCAGAAATGAGATGGTTAGTCTCGCAAAACTGGGGTATCTTAAAAAAAATCACACTTCTGCCGGCCGAATGCCAACACCCGCTGGCATGAAATTTTATGTAAAACAACTCATGAAAGAAAAAGATCTATCAGTTACTGAAGAAACAGCAGTTAAAGAAAGT
>OBEQ012322992.1_pt1 | contig 16289 bp, 17 predicted proteins | sample 1670901 | NCBI WGS metagenome assembly OBEQ01 (sample SAMEA104232315, study PRJEB22302) | groundwater metagenome | biome: forest; feature: aquifer; material: groundwater | place: USA | collected 2011-08-07 | depth 5.4 m
ATCCAAATGCAACCCGATTTATACCATTCACGATCCACGAATTTCCTTCTTATTCTTATGTTGTCGCAGATTTACACGGCCACGTGTTCGACATTCCCTTCGTTCTTTTAACTTTGGCAATATTGCTAGTGATGTTTATAAAAATAAAAAACGAAAAACCCATACTTAATACTAAATACTTAATACTAAATACTGCCATTCTTGGCTTCATGATCGCTATACATTATATGACTAATGCTTTTGACGGTCCTATATATCTTCTTCTGGCTGTTGTTTTCTTTTTTCTCCAGTTTGGTCTAACAATCCGACTTCTCGTATCATCTTTACTAACTGTTGGATTTTTTGTTCTGTTTTCACTCCCTTTTTCTCTAAACTTCAATGCATTTGTTTCGGGGATAGGCGTAAACTGCAGCCCAAACTTTCTGGTAAATCTACAAAAAATTGGGCCATTTCTCTTTGAAAAGGATAAATGTCAATCTTCACCCTTTTGGATGCTTTTTGTACTCTGGGGTTTCTTTTGGTTGAATTTAATTCTGTTTACAATCGTAAAAAAGCATACAAAGGAAAACAAAGACTCATTTTTAAAACTCTTTGACCAGTATATTCTCATTTTTTTTGTGATTGGGATTTTTTTGACCATTATTCCTGAATTTTTTTATATAAAAGATATCTATCCTGCACATTTTCGAGCAAACACCATGTTTAAACTGGGTTATCAAGCTTTTATGATGATGGGGATTGCTTCCGCTTTTACTTTTTATAGAATAAGCGAGCTTAAAGCCAAGTCCAAATATGTGCTTCAATTCTTTTTTATTGTATTTTTCTTCTTTATCCTTATTTACCCTTTATTTTCATTCCCCTCCTACTATGGAAAGCTCGACAGACGACCGCAACCGGATGGTGGTGTTTGGATGAAGAGTGAATTTCCACCAGATAAAGAAATTATTGATTTCCTCAATACGCATCTAAAGGATCAGCCAGTCATTCTTGAAGCTCAAGGAGATTCGTATACAGATTATGAAAGAATCTCCGCCTATACCGGTCTCCCGACTGTTGCTGGCTGGTGGGTACATGAGTGGCTTTGGCGAGGCTCTCCAGAAGTAGTTGGAAAAAGAATTCCCGATATTGAGAATATATACGAATCAAAAGACATAAAACTCACCAAAAGTCTTATTGAAAAGTATCATATAAGTTTTGTAATAGTTTCCAGCTTCGAAAAGGAGAAATATAAAAACTTATACGAAGACAAATTTAGCGTCTTGGGGAGGAAAATATTCGAATCATCAAATGGATTTGGTGCAGTATATCAACTTAATCTAGAAGGATCTTGACAAGCTTTTTTAATTGTGATATTTTGTATTTGGTCTTTTCTTTGTAATCAAAGAAAGGAAAAAAGAGCATTACTACTCGTCGTTCCCTTACACGAGCGGTAGTGATGCTCTTTTTTTTATAATTGAAATAATCTAATAGGTATGGCTAAATTTTTATTTGTCAATTCTTCAAATTGAATAGCTGTAAACTTCACAAATTCGCTTGTCTCTATTCCCTCTTTTTTCTTAAAAATATCCCTAGTTCTTTCCAATAAGCTTTTTTTTCGCATAAATAAATCCTACAACCCTAAAATCAGTTTGTCAAGACCTATAGAAAAAAGGGCTCTATCTATAAGATATCCTATAGAATTATAGCCGTCGTTCGTCTTGTCCTGTAGACCTATTTTATTTTTTATATTTTTTGTGGATATTTTGTGGGTGCAGGATTATTGGCTTTTTTGTATAATTGATTACTACCCATGGATTTCTCTTTGCTTACTTATAATCTTATGTTTAATCGAGCAGTCCGCAAGCTCGAAAGAATTTTTACATCATATAGTCCTGATATCTTATGTTTGCAAGAAATAAAAACAGATGAAGAAAGCTTAAAATCAATCGAGAGATTTGGTTATAAGCCAGCAGATTTTTCAAATAACATCTTCAGATTTGGGAGAGTTTTTGGCGTCACAACATTCTATAATCCCAATAAATTTACATTAACCAGTTCAGAAAACTTTAATCTACCGCCTAGTCTGTTTGAAAGACTGCTCTTTTTCATACAGGAAGGAGCAATCCCAAGAACAGTTTTAAGAACTGATTTTATTTTTAAGAAAAACAGTAAAAAAATAACGCTTTACAATATTCATCTTTCGCCGTTTGCCACAAATACAATAAGGAAGAGACAGTTACTCCATACTTTTAGAGTCTTAAGACTGGGCAAGAAAAATCCAATAATCATAGCCGGTGATTTCAATTATCCTTACAAAAGAAGGGAATTTGAATCGCTAATTGGAAAATATAATTTAAAAGAAGCAACTAGAAATATCATTTTTACAAGTAATTTTTTAAAAATATTTCCAATTAAGTTAAAACTCGATTATATCCTCTATAAGAATTTAATACTAAACGATACAAAAAGGCTTCAGATTAAGCTATCCGATCATTACCCGATAATATCAACATTTGCTTTCAAGCAAAAATTCAAAACATGAGAATTGTTTATTTTACAGATATATTGCTAACAATAAACGGTATCTCCAGTTCTATCATAAGCCTTTCACGCGCCATGAAAAAAAGAGGACACGAAATGTTTATCTTTGCTCCAAAACCAGATCGCTCAAAAAATAATTTAGATTTTAGTGATTTAAATGTCGATTTCTTCCCTTCATTCGGATCTTCTTTTAATCCTGACTTAAGAATTAGTGCGCCTATGTCACCTAAACTTATAGATACAGTAAAAAGTTTTAATCCTGATATCATTCATTTTCATGTCCCCTTTTTAGCTGGTAGCAATGCTTTATTGCTATCTAAAATTTTAAAAAAGCCGGTCGTTGGAACATTTCATTCATATTTTATGGAACCTGAATATTTAAAACGAACTGGGGTCCATAACGGATCAAAAATGTTGACCAACTTTTTATGGACATATGTCGTGTTTTTTTATAATCAATGCGATGTCATAGTTGCTCCAGCTCCCTTAGTCAAAAAAGATCTAATAAAGCATGGAGTAAAAAAACCGGTCTATATTATTTCCAACCTAGTAGATGAGACTAAATTTAAGGTAGTAGATAAAATAACTTTAAATAAATTACGATCAAATTATAGTTTATCTCAGAAAGTAGTTCTTTATGTAGGAAGACTTTCTCATGAAAAAAATATCGATATCCTCATAAAAAGTTTCGCTCGAGTTTTAAACAAGATTCCTGATGCAAATCTCTTATTAATTGGAGACGGCGATGTCAGAAAACAACTTGTGATGCTGTGCAAAAAACTTCAAATACAGAAAAAGGTTATTTTTACAGGAGCGATCAAACAGGACAGACTTCTTTCAAAAGGTTATCTCCAACTCGGAAGCCTTTTTGCTACGGCCAGCACATCTGAAGCTCAACCTGTCTCCTTAATTGAGGCCATGTATTTTGGATTACCAATTGTAGGAGTGGCAAAAAGAGGGGTCTTAGATGTTGTAAAAGGAGTCGGATTATTATCTCAACCAAATAATATTACTGAATTGTCAAAAAATACTCAACGCGTTTTAACAGATAATAAACTGCGGCATAAATTAAGTAAAAACTCCAAAAAAATATTTTTGAATAAACATTCAACGAAAAATATTGTTTCACAATTTGAAAATCTGTACGAGAGTTTGATAAAATCATAAAAACATGGATTTTAAAAGATTAATTATAGCTATTAAAAAAACAGTTCTTGCTTTTGCGATACTACATTTGATTTTACTTCTACTCTATTCTGTCTCAACAGGTCAATATGTTTATTTAAATTTAGCAAGTATTCTAGATTTGCAGTTGTTTTTCAAAAACCTACAATATACTAGAGTTGTTGGACTAATGAGCTTTATTCCTGTTTTGATTGTTATTTGGATCAATTATAAAAGAACAAAGCAAGATTAACATGAAAGTTTCGGTAATCATTCCAGCCTATAACGAGGAAAAGTATCTTCCATCTTGCTTAGAAGCTTTACAAAAACAGCAAGAACCAGCAGATGAGATCATAGTTGTAGATAATAATTCGACAGACAAAACTGCCAATATAGCAAGAGAGTTTGATGTAATTTTAGTTAGGGAAAAAAAACAAGGCATGATCCCAGCTCGCAACTTAGGATTTAATACAGCCAAATTCGATATACTTGCTAGGATAGATGCTGATACAATTGTTCCTTCTTCCTGGGTTAAAAGAATAAAAGAAGACTTTAGTAATAATAAGATTGTTGGGCTTACAGGACCATGTTATTTTTATGATTTTAGCAAATTTCTTTTTATAAACAAACTTGCTGGAAAAATTCAATACGTAGTGTATTTCAAATTGTTACAAAAAATTATTGGATATAATCTATTGTGGGGATCGAATATGGCGATATCGAAACACATCTGGGACTTGATAAAGAATGAAGTCTGCATGGATGATAAACAAGTTCATGAAGATATTGATCTAAGTATTCATATTGCGAAGTATGGAATGATTAAATTGGATCCTAAACTATATGCCTCCGTTTCACTTAGAAGAATTAAATACTTATCAAGCTTAGGAGATTATCTTATATTCAAGCTTATAAGAACGATTAAACATGGAATAAAATTAAGAAATTACAAATACGTTAACGGTTTAGGCCATACACGATAAATTCTGAGTTCTCATATTCTTCAGGGAAAGCATATCTATGAGGTTTTTTTACCACCAAATACGATGCTTCGTATTTTTTTGCAATTCTTAAAATATTTTGTTTGGTTAAACTATAATAAGCCTTATTTGTAATTTCAATATTCTCAAAAATATTTCCGCGAAAACTATTTAATGCTCTTGGCGCCAATTCTTCAAATCGGGTTTTCCAAGTGGTTATATACTGTGGTGTTAAAATGGTTTCAGTAAGATCTGATAATGTTACTACTGTGGACCGCTCAGAAACTACTCGCCAATCCAGATAGTAGAACCACCAATCCTGCATGTGGGGCGGCGTAATAAAGACCCTCTCTTTCGGTGTGTGATCTCGTGCCCAAACTTGTACATCGTACCAAGGAGAGTGTTGCGCAAAAATATGAATACCTGGTCGCCAGATATTTTTCTGATAAGAAATAATAAGTGCTCCAATAAATGCAAGGGCTATCACACAAGCTCCAGGAAACCATCTCCACGATGCTTTAGAGACTAATCGATGGAAAAACCACGTAATCAAAACTACCACTGGCAAAATTGAAAAAATCAATGCACCAACAAACAAAGCAAAATCAGATACTTTTAGCATACCTGCCTGATACTTTTCTGTAATGTAATATACAAAATAGAGGTAACCGAAAATCAATAGAAATAAACCAATACGTATTATTTGTGATTGAATAATTATGGTAACCGGAAACCACTGAGCCGTTATTATTTCTACACCTAGAACAATAAGCGCCGCAAAAACAAAATTTGTAACAGTTTGATCGTGTCTTCGGGGAGAACTGTATGCGCGTGCAATAAAAAAGATGACAATAGTACTAAAACCGCTCAATGTCATAAGCAAAACATGAGGATATGGAACAAATAGATAAAAGAAACCGTCTAGTACACCTCTTGATACAATTGAGAACCATTCAGGTCGAAGAGTCAAATCAACAGGCGTTCCGCTCAACTTCCAAATCAACACAGGCAATGCCCCTATAACAAATGCACTTATTCCTAAGATGATTGTACGCCATCCACCATTCTTGCGAAATTGGACAACACACTCAAAAAGTAGCATAAACAATATGAAATTTACTGATATTACATGGAGGTTATACATTAACCCAAGTAAAAAAAATGCGAGAAGATAGCGCCGGTTCAGAAATAAATCGATCGACAGTAGAAGAAATGGCAATACAAATGTACGATTTAGTAAACTAAACTCAATTAGAGGAAATCCGCCAAAACTGAAATGTGGCAATATAAAACTAATCACCGTTAAGAAAGAGACTAAGGCATTATTAAAAAGAGTCTTACTCAATTTCCATAAAGCCCAAAACGTAGTATAGATAACAAGTAGATAAATTATAAATATACTTATTTCCAATACTCCAAGTTGATAAAATGGTTTGAATAAAAACCAAAAATAAGAATAATGAGTCAAGCGAAGATCTAAAAAAGGATCTCTTGGAAAAAGTGAAGCATCGATATATTTTTTAAGAAATGGTATATTAATTCCTTGATCAAAAGTTCCAAAATAATATCCCGCAAAACTGATACTTATGACCGTTGACAAGGCAAAAAGTAAATGACGGTAGAAAAGGGATCTCCAACATTTTTGGGAAATATCTTGCAGTATCTTCATTTTTTTTGTTCTCTATAAAAACCTTCCAGTTCTTTCAGTGTAGTGGCGTCTTCTGGTCTTTTATCGTCTCTGAATTTTTCTAGTCTTGGAAATCTTAGAGCATATCCTGCAATATCAACATCTAAAGCGGATCCACTTTTTGAAAGCTTCATTTTTCTGCCTGCTGTGTGGACAGACGATCTTGTTATCTCATCGGCTTTAATCTCTACTACAATCTTCGGCTTTATCCAAATATCAACAGCCATCTGCTTATCAACTTCATACAATTGGGGTTTTTTATTTATCTTGTATTTGTCACATCTTTTCCTCAACTCTTTCCATTCTATGTCTGACAATCCAGTACCAATTTTAGCTACAGTGACAAACTGATCTTTTTTATTATCATAAACTCCACCCAAAAAAGCTCCTATTCCAAATCCTGCTCTTTTACCTTTGCCGTAGTCATAGCCCATCACCAAACAATCAATTGTATCTTCGATTTTTGACGAATAACTTCTTTTGAATTTTATCCAATTCCAACCTCGTGCGCCCGGCTGATAGATTCCATTAAGTTTTTTGGCTACAATACCCTCTAGGCCTTTCGATATTGCATCTTCAAACTTCAGCTCCAGTTTTTTTGGATCGGACACCAACTCGTCTGAAGCAATAAAAACAATGTTTTTTTTAGAGTGATCTGCGGGCTTAAATATTTTTAAAAGCTCTTTTCTCCTTTCTCTAAAATTAATATTTAATAAATTTTTCCCGTTCAAGTATAAAAGCTCAAAAACAAAAAGTTTAAGCGGGATTTCTTTTGCTTTTGCTGCTATATCATATTTTCTTTTGCGCTGTACTGTTTCTTGGAATGGTAGAAAACTTCCGGTTTCGGGATCAAAGCCTATCGCCTCTCCTTCAAATACTGCTTCTTTTACTTTTAGTTCTCTTTTTACTCCCACAACTATATCGGGATACATAAACGAAACTTCTTCAAGATTTCTTGAATATAAACGTACTTCTCCGCCAGCTGGCGGATTTTTCTTAAAATGAACTTGTAATCTGAATCCATCATACTTTGGTTCTACTCCACATTCACCGATTTTTTCTATAATCTCTTTTCCGGAGGAAAGTCTTTCTGCTCTCATCATTAAAATTGGGGTAAAAATAGCAGGACGAATATTTCGTAAACCATGCTCGCCTTTTTCTTTTAAGGTTTTTCCAATAAAACCAAGATCTGGTCTAACGTGGTATGCTTTTTCTATATCTTTTCTTAAACTTTTGTCACGTTTTATCATCCATGAAAAAGAATCAAGAACGGTCATATCTGAAAAACCCAAGCGTAAAACTCCTAGCACAATACGGACAAGGTAACGACAAGATAACGGATCTAATTGCCTTATAAGATGAGCCAAGATATTTACTTTTATTTCTTGTGAGCCTGCTCCTCCACTTGTTGCCAGTCTATGCAAATTATTGTAAACATCTATAACTTCGAGGTCATTTTCCTCAAAAGACTTAAACTGCTTTTTAAAATACTCGACTGCTTTGCCAAAATCCCCGACTTTCTTATATTCTTTGTCAAAAAATTTTCTATCTATTTGTAATGCAGAAACTACACCTTTCGCAGCCATTTTTTCACCCATCCCAAACTCAATCGGCTCAAACAAAGGAGAGACTCTTCCTTGTAAAAGATATATGATTTTGTCCGCTTCAGAAGATTTAATTTTTTTTAATAGCTCTGCGAGATGATAAGTTATCTGTAGTCTTGAGGAGGTTCCTTCTATTTTTTCAAAAAAACCAGCAAGTTGAGAAAATTTCATCTTTATAAAAATCAAGCAATTACATAACGAGCAGCTTTAGTACTGCCTACTTTCTTCATTAAATTTTTTTTAATCAAATCCTGCAGATCTCTTAAGACTGTATCTTCGGAAATATCTGGAAACAGTGTAGAAAAAGACTGGTTTTGCAAATAACCTATTTCTTGGATATATTCTATTATCTTAACTTGCCTTTCACTAAGGTAAATTTGTTGTCCTCCAAATTTTTCTTTTAATTTAACGTCTCTCGATAATTTTAAAACTTTTTGCTTTATTCTATCAAACTCAACTCCAGCTCCTGTAGTGAAGTATTCGAGCCACGAAGTCAAATCTCCGGAAGAGGCTTTTTGTAAATTTTCATAATAAGAAATCGCGTCTTTGTCATAATATTCCTCCAAGGAAAAAAATCTTCTTATGTCATAACCTCCTAAAAACATTATAAGGGTTGCCAGAGCTCTTGCCACTCTTCCATTTCCGTCTATGAAGGGGTGTACGTGAACAATCTCATGGTGAATTATCCCTGCCTTGATGACAGGATGAATCATGTTGCGATCTTGTTTATTAAGCCAATATATAAACTCTCTCATTAAAAAGGGTATCTCGATTGGAGGAGGGGGTGTAAAGGTTACTTCTCCGGTTTGGGAATTTTTGACAACCACTTGTTTTATCCTGTATTCGCCTGATTGTTCTAAAGTTAGAATTTTATCAACTATAATTCTGTGCAACTTCTTAATTAAAGATTCTGTTATTTTGTCTATTTTTCTTTTTGCCTCATCGTCAATAAACTCAACAACTCGCCTGTAGTTTATCACCTCTTGGATATCTCTAGGCCTTGCCGTAACTTCCTTTCCAAGTAAGACATCTTTGGCTTCTTCTTTTTGTAATCTGTTACCTTCAATATGTGTTCCGTGATAAACGGCTCGGACAACTGCATCTTCTTTAAATTCTCTTTCCCAAAGAGGAAGAAGAGGAGCTTGTTTTATAGTTTCTTCCGCGGCTTCGATCCTGCCAATGTTGTTTAGTATTTTATTGGTGATCACAAATGAAGGATCAAACATGTAGATTATTATATACCATATTTGCGCTTACGTAGAAAATATTCCTTGATGCAATCTTCTAGGTCTTCAGTTGTAAAATCCGGAAGATATTTTTTTGGAAACATCCATTCGGAGTAGGCTGCTTGCCAGATCATAAAACCAGATGTTCGGAATTCTCCACTTGTTCGAATAATTAAATCAGGATAAGGTTGAGGTAGATCCTTTGTATCCAAAAATCTGCCAAAATTCTCCTCTGTCAAATTTTGTAATTTGGATTTTTGATTTTGGATTTTCTTCGCGGAGCGAATGATTTCGTCTCTTCCTCCATAATCCAAAGCCACAACAAAATAGTACTTATTAAAAGTTTTTGTTTTTTCTTCCGCCTCTTCCAGTTTATGCTTTAAATTTTTCTCCAGTCTATCTTTTCGTCCGATATGAATAATTCTAATTTTTTCTTTTAATGCAGTTTTTAAATTTTTATCTATCCAGTCTCTATAGTTTTGCATTAAAAATGCTATTTCACTCTTATCTCTTTTCCAATTTTCAGTTGAGAATGCCCAGACAGTAAAAATCTTTATGCCAAGTTCTCTTGATTTTTTTCCAAGATCTGAAATAGCTTGAAAGCCTTTCTTATGCCCTTCGTAGACAGGAAGATTATGTTCATTTGCCCATCTTCTATTACCATCTGGAATAATCGCCAGATGCACAGGAATATTCATTGAAAATTGAAAATTTGAAATTGTAAATCAGTCTTCTCTTGTTGTATAGTATACAGTATGGTCTATGCCTTAGACATCAGCAACCCTGCAGAAAACCCTATTGCTAAATTTTCAGCTTTTTCTACGATTTTAAATGTCATTGTTCCTCTTCTGACAACTGTGGCGGCCTTTGTTTTTTTGGCTATGTTTTTCATTGGAGCATTTACGATCATAACTGCAGCAGGAAATCCGGAAAGAATAAAACAAGCTCAAAAGACAATAACATTTGCTGTTATTGGTTTGGTGATCATTATTGCAAGTTTTTTGATTGTAAGACTAATCGCTACAATATTGAACATTAATAACTTACCGATATGAAAATTGCTCTAAGTAGTATAGATCAACTTTTCGGACAAATAACTCCTCCTCCTGGATCTGGTTTCGCGACTGGACCTAACCCTATTGGCCAACTTATTGCGGTTGCAATAAGAGTCTTTCTTATAGCTGCCGCTATCGTAGCTTTATACTATCTTCTTTGGGGAGCTCTTGATTGGATAACCGGGGGTGGAGACAAAGAAAAAATTGCCAAAGCACAGTCAAAAATTACCAACGCCACAGTTGGCATGATACTGGTTATTGTTGCTCTTACTATTTTTGGTGTACTTACCGGAAACATTTTAGGAATTATAAAAAACGGGCCAAACGGTTGGGAATTCACCATCCCAGTGCTCAAATAAAACTAAAAAAGACCACCTTCGACTAATCTTGTTCCTTCTGAAGATTTATTTTTAATAATTTCTTTTACAATATCCAGTTCTTTGAGCTTTTTGATTAAGACTTGAGAATTTTGTTCTTGCGCAATCAAATGAATATCTTGCCCTGTATTTACTGTAAAATAAACTGGCAAACCCTCTTGTCTTAACTTTCTGATAAATCGCATCATTTCAACTGTCCCAGGCAGCCAATATAAAAGAGAAGGATTTGAAGTCAACATTATTGCGTGAAGTTCTAATGCTTCTGCCTCAACAAGCTCCCCAAACTTAACAAAATTTCTTTCACGAATTGATTTTTTTATCTTTTCTATTTTATCTTTTATATGAGACAGTCTCACTTCAAAGAAAGGGCTTGATGCAGCTAATTTTTGGCCTTCTGATGTTGGCACAGCTTTTTTATCATCGCTTACTATCGCAACAATGTCCACGATATCCCAATAGTTGGGAGGGAATATTGAAACTGCATATGATGTCTCGTTTCTATCTCCATCCAACCATTCAACAAATCCATCGGGGATTGAACGACAAGCAGAACCTGAACCTTGGCGGGCTAAAATTGAAAGTTCTTTTTCGCTTAAATTAAGTCCGGCTGCTTTTGTTGCTGCTACAGTTAATGCCGCAAAACCCGATGCGGATGAGGAAAGTCCAGTCGATGTCGGAAAATTATTTTTTGACACTACCTTTGCTTTGTAATTTATCTTTGCCAACTTTCTTATTCTGTCTAAATGTTTTATCACTCTCTTTTGCTCATTTTGCTCTTCTTGATTATCAATTATGACCGAATCTTTTTTAAAATCTTTTGAAAACTCGACTGTTGTTGTTGTCAAAAGATTGCTTAAATTCATAGAGATGCTTCCGTTTTCTGGAAGGCGAAGAGTATCATCTTTTCTTCCCCAATATTTGATAAAGGCAATATTTGATGGCGCAACTGCTGTAGCTTTCATAAAGTTAATTTTCAATTCGAACTCCTTCTACATTAGTTTTGACATCTAGGATTTCTCCTCCCACACTTTCGATAGCTTTTTTTATAGCTTCTCTTTTCCCATCGGGAACCAAAGCAATCATACAATCTCCGCCACCCGCTCCAGAAAGCTTCGCTCCATAAGCCCCTGCATTTTTTGCCGCACCAATCATTGAATCTAATTTTTCTATACTAACTCCTAGCTTTTCTAAATAATTTTGGTTTTGATTCATTAATGTTCCAAGTTGTGGCCAGTTAGAATTAACAATAGCTGTTTTTGCTTCTTCAACCAATTTCTCAATCTTATTATAAATATCTTCAACGAAGTCTGAATTATTTTTAGCCAATTCTAAAACTTTATTTATCATAGCAACCGTATCTGCTTTTATGCCACTATACCCTACCAGTAGCGGTATGGACACTACTTGTAGCGGTTCTATAACTTTTCCAGCGGTTACAAAATATAATGTACCGCCGTAAACTGCAGCTGCCACATCAAAGCCTGAACCTTTGCCCTGAATATCCAAAACTGTTTTGTAGGCTAAATCAAAGATTTCTTTTGCTGACAATTTAATATCTAAAAGTTCGGACAATGCTTTAATTGTGCAGACTGTTGAAGCCGAAGATGAGCCGAAACCGAACTTTGAAGAGAATTCAGAGATTGTTTCAATTTTTACTCCGAATTTTAACGGATATTTTTGAGAAAAATTTTTTACTGCAATCTCAACAAATTTGGCGCCTTTGGGAATGTCTCCTTTACCAAGACCTGTTATTAGTTTTTTATAATTTTTTACATTGACATCGGGCGCGTTAAGTTCAAAAACAGGATCGTCAAGAAATTCTACCTTTACTTTCATACGTTGACCAACTGCTGTGACCAAACAAGGATGATTGTAAACAACAGCGTGCTCCCCTAACAGCATCAGCTTGCCCGGTGCCGACACAGTAACTTGATTTTTCATTCTCGTTTTACTCCCTCAAAGTCTTGTTTAAACTTTATGAAATTGATTTTATTTTGCTTGAGATAATTCTCCAGTTCTTGTGGTTTGTCAGCAAAAAACAATAGATTCCCAGAGCCTTCTTCATATCCTCCTCCACCCGTAACTTTTCCTACACCAAATTTAGTTAAATCTTTAAGTAAATCTTTAGCTTTAGCAGACACTACCCTTAGCATTTCAAGCAATTTTTCATTATCAACAATGCATTGCTTAAAAAAGTCAGAGTCTTCTTTTGAAATAGCAACAACCATCCGCTTTGTCGTCTTCTCGATCTTGCTAAAAACATCTTCTATTTTTTCAGGATATTTATTCAATAGTTTCCCAACCTTATCAATCATTTCTCGCGTATTCTCTCTGGGTTTACCACTGTCGATAATATAAAGTGCATCATCAATATTTTTTGGAATTCTAATATTAAGCGCTGAAATATTTTTCAAAAATTCAAATTCTTTGCGAAAATAAATAAGACCTCCATAACATGATGTACTATTATCTCCGCCCGATGGCTTGCCGTGAAAATATTTTTCAATTTCATAGGCGGTTGTATTAATGGCTTCTTTATCGAATTGTTTTCCAGTGTAAAACTCAAGAAACGCTGCAGATGAGGCAACAGACAAAGCAGCTGACGACCCCATTTTTTGTCCGATAGGAATTTCTGACTCGATATTATAATTAAAAAATTTCTCATTAAAAGATATTTTTTTTCTTCTTAAATAGTCTTTTACTGTTTGAGAAATCATTTTAATAATCTTATCTTCTATTTCTTTTTTATCTCCCCACACCGTAAATTTCAGGCGTAAATCAATGGCGGAAATTATGTCTGGTCTTCCGTAAACTACTGCGTGTTCTCCGGAAAGAATAATTTTCGCAGGAGCAGAGTAGGCTATTTTTTTCATAGAGGTCTAAATTTGATACCATAGGCAATTACATCTTCATGATCTGTCTCTCTTACTTTTCGCAAAACTGAAACAACCTTTGTATTTATTTTTAAATCTTTATCTTGGTAATCAACTAGCTGTCCAAATACTTTTTGTCCATTCTCAAGTTGTACCAATACAACAGGATAAGGAGCGTATTTCTTGAAATTTGGCCCGGCCACAAATATTTTAGTCCACGTTAAAACCTTTCCCTTTTTTCCAAGTAATTTTCTTATCTCTTTTTGCCTTCTCCAAATTTTTACTGGACTTATCATATTTAGTTTGTAAAAATTGAAACAACCGCAGTTCCTCCTGAACCCCCAATATTATGAGTCAGGCCGTATTTTGCTTGTTTTACTTGGCGATTGGTTGCTTGCTGGGTCAGTTGCAAAAAAATTTCACCGATTTGCTTTACTCCTGTTGCTCCTACTGGATGACCAGATGCCTTAAGACCGCCAGAAGTATTAACGATCAACTTTCCTCCTGATCCATACATTGTTGATAATTCTTTTATTTTTTTTCCGCCCTCTCCTTTTTTCCAAAAACCCAAATCTTCCATCGCTAAAAGTTCGGCGATAGAAAAACAATCATGGACTTCAGCAACACTGATATTTTCTCTTTTTAACCTTGCCCTTGAAAAAGATTTATCCGCAGCAATCTTTGTTGATAAAATTTCATCGAGTTTTTTTCTACCTTTTAAAGAGATGGAATCAGTTGCAACTTCTGATGCCAAAACATCAACTTTAAATTTCGCTTTCTTTGTTAAGTTTTTATCTGAAGTAATAATAACAGCTGCCGCACCATCCGATATTGGCGAACAGTCTAAAACCTTAAGAGGAAAAGCAATATAAGCGCTTTTTAAAACTTGTTCAATTGTTATTTTTTTTCGGAAGTGGGCTTTATCATTTAAACTTCCGTGATAATGGTTCTTGTAGGAAACGTAAGCTAAATCTTTCTCTTTATATTTGTAATTGCCAAGATAAATCTGTGCCATCATTGCATAAAGACCTGGAAAAGTTAACCCAGATTCTTGTTCCTCTCCTGATGCAGCTGTCACCAGAGCTGACGTTGTTTCCTCTGGAGAATAATCATTCATCTTTTCAGCCCCGATAACCAAAACAGTCTTAGCAGATTGCGATTCTATGTAATTCTTCGCCAAGTGAAAAGCCACTCCTCCAGAAGCACATGCCGACTCAACTCGAAAGACAGGAATATTCACATCCAACATCTCTGCAATTTTTGCCGAACTATGAAGATTGTTTTCAAGAACACCCGCCATCATGTTACCAAAAAAAATTGCATCAATTTGTTTTCTGTGCAGTTTCGCATTTTTCAAAACTCCCTCTATCGCCTCTCTCATTAGATCTGACAATGACATATTCCAAAGCTCTCCAAATTGAGTTGTGTAATACCCAATTACCGATGTCATAAATTAAATTGCTTTCATAAATTTTAAGTAGGTTGGATAATCTATATATTTTCTTTGAGAAATTGCTTGTGTGAATTCTCTACGTCTATTTTTTAAATTTTTTGTTACTTTAAATACAAAAGCATCAGAACCGGCTCCTGATCCATAAGAAGCAAAAAAAATCAGATCGTTCTCTTTGGCTGATTCAAGAACAGAAACTAATCCCATTAATGCTGATGCTGAATATGAATTTCCCAGATAAGAAACAACGAGAGATTTTTCAAATTGTTTTTTTTCAAAGCCTAACGAATAACCAACTTGTACTGGAAACTTACCGTTGGGCATATGAAAAACAGCGTATTTAAAATCAGCTGCTTTCAATTTAGTTTTTTTTAATAATTCTTTTGATGCCTGCTCTATATGGTAAAAATATGAGGGTTTTCCCGTAAATCTTCCACTATGCGATGGATAACGTATTCCTTCTCTTCGCCAAAAGTCAGGAGTATCTGAAGAGAAAGATGTATAATCAACGATCTCAAGCACCATATCTTCTTTTCCCAATATCAGAGAAACAGATCCTGATGCTGCTGTATATTCCAGCGCGTCATGAGGGCTTCCAGTTGATTTATCTGAAGCACATACTAAAGCATATTTTGCAAAGCCAGATTTAATTAAACCTAAGGCTGCGATTGCAGCTCCTGTTGCAGCTTTACAGGCAAATTGGGTGTCAAATGCAAGATAATGATTTTCAATTTCTAAAAATTCTGCCAAAATTGTTGAGGTTGGATTAACAGCATAAGGATGAGTCTCCGACCCAACAAAAACTACACCCACTTCATTCTTTTTTATTTTTACATCTGAAAAAGCCATTTGCGATGCATCATGCGCCATTGTTAAAGAATCTTCATCAATGCCGGAAACTGATTTTTCGCTTACCTTTAATGAGTTGAAAATATCATCTGGATTTTTTCCCCAGATTTTGGCTATATCTGATATCTTTATTCGATATTTTGGAATGTAAAAACCGTATGAAACAACTCCAACCATATGTTTATCTACCTAATTTCTGGTGAGCTTTGGCTAACGAACCTTCTGCCAGCGAAGACAGAAGAGACAGCTCACCAGCTAAAACTCCTCCCAGCAAAACTTCAGCTAATTCAACTGATTTGTTGATTCCTGTAATTTTTAGAGCTTCTTGCTTGGTTTTTAAATTTGTTCCTCCGCCTACAGTCCCCAACATGATCGCTGGCATATAAATTGAAAAATAAAGATCTCCATTTGATAAGACTTTAGCGGTTGTTATTCCCAAGCTTCCCTCAACAACGTGTGCCAAATCTTGACCTGTTGCTGCAAAAAAAGCAGCTACAATATTTG
>OBEQ012573063.1_pt1 | contig 16285 bp, 13 predicted proteins | sample 1670901 | NCBI WGS metagenome assembly OBEQ01 (sample SAMEA104232315, study PRJEB22302) | groundwater metagenome | biome: forest; feature: aquifer; material: groundwater | place: USA | collected 2011-08-07 | depth 5.4 m
AAAGAAATTAATTTTTTTAAAAAACTTATCTATGAAATGGTGCTTTCTAATAAATAATTTTCAAGTTTTGCCGGAATTTTTTGGGAAATTAGCCGACCAAGCAATAACAAGAGGAGACGAATGTCTTGTTATTTTTAGCAGTAAAATTGCCGAGTACGAGAAAAAAAAGTTTTTTTCCAATAAAGCAAAATTTATTTCAGCTGTTGATTGGCGTATTGATAATTATAGAGATAATAAAAAAGATTTTTCCGGGTTGTCGTGGAAAGATTTTTTCCCTCTTTTTGAGCGTAATCCGCTTTTAAAACTTGATTATAATACATCAATTGAAACAATTTTGCAAATTGTTCAATTCTATGATTTTATTTTCAAAAGTTATATGCCAGATGTGATAGTTAATGAGCCGCCATCCGGATTGGGGCATCTTATCGCTTATGATTTTTGCCAGAAAAATAATGCTACGTATCTTAGTTTTTCTGACCCCAGATTAGATGCCACTATTATAGATGTGTATGACCAAAAGTTTACTTTCTCAGGATATAAAAAAACTTTTGCCGAACTGACTGATGGCAGTATAAACAAAGAAGAAAAAGAACGCGCTCAAAATTTTGTAAAAAAATTCATATCCCATGAGCAAGCACCTTCTGCTATAGCATCATCAAAAATTCATTTCAGTCAGTTGGGGCTTGTAAAACATTTTTTAAAAAGAATAAAAGAGACACATTTTTCTTTATTGCGATATACTTTTGCTCGTCAAAAATATAAGCTTTTTGATAGCGAAAGTGAGATAACATTAAAGTTATTTTTCAGGGCATTTTTTAACGCACAAAAGAGAAAATTCAGGATTTTTTTCCAGAAAAGATTTTTTAAAGCTTTGCCACAAGAAAAAGTAAAATTCTTTTTACTTCCACTCCATTATCAACCCGAAGCGGCGACCGATGTTTTTGCCATATATTATTGTGACCAATTAAACACGGCAAAAAATATCGCCTTCAGCCTTCCTTTCCCTTATAAGCTCTATGTCAAGGAACATCCGGCGGCGGTTGGGACGAGGGCTAAAGAATTTTACAAGGAACTAAAAAAAATTCCCAATATAGTTTTAATTTCCCCTCATGAAAATATAGAGAATATTATAAAAAATTCATCGGGTGTTGTTACCTTAACCAGTACGGTCGGATTAGAGGCAGCTCTGGCCGGCAAGCCAGTGTATGTTTTAGGAGATGTATTCTACTCTTATCATCCTTTATGCAGAGAAGTTAGGGGTTTTGAAGACCTAAAAAATAAAATAGAAAATGATTTAATTAATAAATTAAATATAAATAACTTAGAAGATATTAATAATAAATTTGTTACCTCTTATTTTAGGAATACGATTCCGGGCAATATGGCTGCAGCGAGCATCGGAGAAGATACAAATAATTATAAATTAATTTACGAAGACATATTAAAAATATTGTCTAAAAAAAAATAACTTTATGCCGTTTCAAGAATCCTTGCCCATGTGTCCAATTTGCAAGGAGGGAAAACATTTCAGATTTGTTCGAGATTTTAGCAAAGATGCTAATAAATACTCGTTATATCAGTGCCTTGTGTGCCATGTTCAGTTTTGGTTGCCGATAAGGGCAACCAAACATAATTGGTATGAAGAGAATAACTATTACCGAATAAGGGATTTGGGGGAAACAAAAATATCCAGAGGATATCATAAAGAATTTTTAAAAAAATATAAATCTTTCCCGAAGAATACAAGGATTCTAGATTTGGGATGCGGGTCCGGCGAGTTTATTGCCGAGTTAGAAAAAATGGGGTGCGATGTCTGGGGGGTAGATTTTGACAGAGAGGGCGTCAAACTAGCTAAAAAACAATTTGGTTTAGAAAATGTTTACGCTTTGCCTTTTGAAGAATTTTTCAAAAAACAGGATTTGCCGAAATTTGATATTGTCACTTTTTTTGAAGTTATTGAGCATCTGGAAGATCCTTTGTCTTTTCTTTTAAACATTGAAGGATTATTAAAGCCCGAAGGCAAATTTGTTTTGAGTACGCCCTTTAGGGAGAGAATGTTGCCAAATTTAAATGCTTGGGATTTTCCACCGCACCATTTTACCAGATGGAATCAATTGTCGTTATCAAACATATTCTCTAAAGTTGGCTTTAAAATATCTGACTTTTCTTATGTTGAACAATTTAAAATTCTTTCGGAATCTGTTTCCGGAAAATTTCAAACAGGACTGGTTGGTAAATCGTTAAAAACTGCTCGCGCATCAGGTGGCTCTCTTATTGTTCCTAAAATTATTTATTTTTTGGGCATGTTTAAGAGTTTTGTTTTAGGCGCTGTCCCCGCAGGATTTTTATTGGTAGTAAGTAAAATTGCGGGGCGTAGCAATGGAATTATGCTGGTGGAACTGGAACGGGAAAATCAAAAAGATATAGTTGGTAAAAAAATATTCTTTTTATTGCCTAATTTTTATCAAGCAGGAGGGCATAGAGTGGTTTCGGAATTATCTTTTAATTTTCCGGAGGATTTACAGCAGACCTTAGTTCTTTTTGAAAACAAAGTATCTTTTCCTTTTAAGGGAAATTTAATTAGCCTTGGAGTTCCGCTTTCTAAAAAGTTATTACGAAGATTTTACAGTTTTTTTATGAGGTTATTTCGGTTTAAAAAGATAGTTTCTAAAGAGAAACCAGATTGGGTGGTCAGTTTTGGAGATTCAGCCAATATTATTAATATTCTTGCTAATAAAAATTCTATTGTTAGGGTTGATATGTTTTTCTCGAAAGCATACAAAGGTTTTTTAGGATTTTTGTTTAAAATCATCATTAAAACTTTTTTCAATAAATCTTCTAAAATTATTACCGTCTCTAAAGCATCGGCTTGCGACTTAGTGGATAATTTTGGCGTCAAAAAAGAAAAAATCAGCACTATTTACAATCCCATTGATATTGAAAAAATACAAACATTATCAAAGGAAAACCTTGAGCCGCAATATCAGGTAATATTTAAAAACCCAACGCTGATTAGCGTTGGCAGGTTGACCAAGCAGAAGGGACAGTGGCATTTAATCAGGGTATTTAGCGCCGTAAAAAAAGAGATAAAGAATTTAAAACTTGTAATTTTGGGTACGGGCGAGTTAGAATCCTATCTTAGAGAATTAATCGACGATTATAATTTACATGAAGATGTTTTCTTATTGGGTTGGCAGAAGAATCCATTTAAATTTATTAATAAATCAGCATTGTTTGTTTCATCCTCTTTATGGGAAGGATTGCCCATGGTTTTTATAGAAGCAATGGCTTGTGGCGTTCCTGTAATTTGTTCTGATGCAAGATCCGGCGCAAGGGAAATTTTAGCGCCGGATACCGATTTTAATTTTGAGACAAATAAAATAGAATATGCCAAATACGGCGTTTTGGCGCCCGTTTGCGACAGTAATTTTTATAAGGCAGGACAGCCACTAATAAAAGAAGAAAAAATTTTCAGCGAAGCTATCATTCAGGTTCTCACGAATGAAACATTGAAGGATAATTTAATAAGGGGGTCTTTGGAAAGATCAAAATATTTTGACATCAAAAATATTGTAAAAGAGTGGGATTTTTTGAAAAAAGATTTAAGATAATTAAGCGAAGTTTCATTGATAATTCCGCACAACGATAGTATACTAAATAATCATAAAATGTAAGAGTGTAGACTATGAGCTCCGATAAAAATAATTTTCAAAAACCCTTGATATCAGATAAAAGCAACAGGAAAAGAATCGCGTGGGTAGAATTTGCTTCAAGCCAGTATGGCGGAGCATGGTATAATCGTCAGTCCCAAAAGGCCATAGCAAAACATTTTAACTTGGAATTGGTAAGTTTGGGAGCAAAATACCTTAAAAAAAGGAGGTATTTAAAATTTTTAGAGTTATTTTATTATCTTTTAAAAGTAAAAGGAGAAAAAAGCCTTTGGGTCAGGGATTTTTATTCGGTTTTGTCATTATCAAAAAAAAAGACAAAAGGCAAAAATTTGGCGTTGATTTTCCATATCGATTTTTTAAAATTTCCTTTGTTATCTAAAATCCCCCTTTTTTTATTAGAAAAGATATTTTTTTACCGACAGTTAAAAAAAGCCGACGCCATCTTAACAATTTCAGAATATTGGAAGAATTATTTTTTAGAGAGAGGGTATAAGAATGTTTACAAAATATATTGCGGGTTTAACCTAAACGATTTTAATATTTCAGAACAGGAAGTTGCAGATTTTAAAAAGAAATATAAACTCCAGTCAAAGCCAATAATTTATTTAGGTAATTGCCAAAAAGCCAAAGGGGTAGTTGATGCCTGGCAAGCTCTTTATGGCTTAGATGTTCACTTGGTTACCTCGGGCAAAAGACATACTAATATTCCAACTCTTAATTTAGATTTAGATTATAGGGATTATTTGAAGTTACTGAAAGCATCATCTATTGCGTTAACAATGTCAAAATTTAAAGAGGGATGGTGCATAACCGCTCACGAAGCGATGTTGTTAAAAAACCCGGTGATTGGTTCGGGCTTAGGCGGTCAACAGGAATTGTTAGAGGGTGGAGGCCAAATAATTTGCAAGGAGTTTGGGAACTTAAGGGAAAAAGTAGAATATTTATTAAATAATCCAAAAGAAAGGCGCATATTAGGAGAAAAAGGTTTTAATTTTGCTAAAAATTTTACTACAGAGAAATTTGAACAAGATTGGGTGACATTGATTAAAAATTTAATTAATTTAGAATGAAATGAACCATAAAATTAACATTGGGTGGACTGGGCCGGTAAGTCCCAAAAGATATGGAGGCACCGCTTATGGAGAACATTCAATAAAGGCTATATCAAAAAAGAGCCAAATAGATCTTGTAGATGTTAGTGCCAAACGTTTTAAAAATAGATACTTAAGAACTCTAGAATCCATATTTTACCTTTCAAAGCTTAAAGGAAAAAGGGATTTATGGATAAGGGATTTTTTTTCTACAATAACCTTGACTCTGGATAAAACAGAAGGTAAAAATGTGACGATTGTCCACCATATGGGTTTTTTTACCTGGCCACTCATCGCTCGATTTCCTTATTTTGTGCTCGAAAAAATTTTCTTTCGCAATTTAAAAAAAGTTGACGCCATTTTAACCATTTCAGAATACGGGAAAAATTATTTTTTAAAAAGAGGATATAAGAACGTTTACAAAATATATTGCGGGTTTGACTTAAACAATTTTAATATTTCTGACCAAGAGGTCGCAGATTTCAAAAAGAAATATAATCTTGAAGGAAAACCCATAATATATCTTGGCAACTGCCAGAAAGCCAAGGGGGTAGTTGACGCGTACAGGGTGCTTTTGGGATTAGATGCGCATTTGGTTACTTCGGGAGAACAACAAGTTAAAATTCCGGCAAGAAATTTTAGTTTACCATACAGAGAATATTTAAAATTGTTAAAAGCATCTTCAGTGGTATTGGTTATGTTTAAAGTTAAAGAGGGATGGTGCATAACCGCCCACGAAGCGATGTTGTTGAAAACTCCTGTCATCGGATCAGACCTTGGAGCTCTGAAAGAATTACTAGTAGAAGGAAAACAGATCATTTGCAAAGATTTCGGAAAGTTAAAAGAAAAAGTGGAATATGTATTACATAATCCAGACGTGGGAAAAAAAATGGGGGAAGACGGATATAATTACGGCAAGCAATTTACTTTAGAAAAATTTCAAAACGCCTGGTTAGAGTTAATAGACCTACTGACTAAAGACTTTCCTATTCCAAGGTAATTATTTCAGCTACAAATTTGCTATAATTTTTCGGCTTACACTCTGTGTAAACCTCAAAATTCTATCAAATTTTCGCTCTGAAATAAATTACCTTTCATAACGGAAACCTTTAATCAGTAGGTCTAATAAAAACAATAACACAAAAATATTAATTAATTTAAAATATGTCTAAAATACTAATCACGGGAATCAGCGGTTTTGTGGGTTCGCATCTGGCAGAATATTGCCTAACTATGCCGGGTGTCGAGGTCTATGGGACTATTTTGTCGCATCACTTAGGAGATGAAATGAGAAGAATAGAAAAAATTAAAGATAAAATCACTCTTTTTGAATGCAATCTGGCAAATAGAATAGCCACAGAACGAGTTTTACAGAAGGTCAAGCCAGACAAAATTTTTCATTTAGCGGCTCAAAGTTTTGTTAGAGTCTCTTGGGAAGGACCGGAAGAAACCATATATAACAACATAATGTGCGAACTGAATATTTTTGAATCATGCAGGAGTTTGGATATAAACCCTATTATTCAGATTGCCGGTTCTTCCGAAGAATATGGGTTAGTTTTAGAAAATGAGATTCCCGTTAAAGAGACAAATCCGTTTAGACCATTATCTCCCTATGCAGTTTCTAAGATTACTCAGGAAATGCTTGGGTATCAATACTATAAAAGCTATGGGCTGAAAATTATTTTAACCAGGGCATTTAATCATGAGGGGCCAGGTCGGGGTGAACAGTTTGTCACCTCTACATTTGCTAAACAAATAGCTCAAATTGAAAAAGGAAAACAAGAACCAATAGTTAAAGTTGGGAATCTTCAGGCACAAAGGGATTATACGGACGTAAGAGACATGATTAGAGCCTACTGGTTGGCAACTGAAAAATGCGAATTTGGAAAACCCTATAATATTTGTTCGGGAAAAGTATGGACGATGGAAAAAGTGCTCAAGTTTCTTTTAAGTCTTAGCACCGTAAAAGACATTAAAATAGAGCAGGACCCTGAAAGAATGAGGCCATCTGATGTTCAAATTTTGAAAGGAGATTATACAGAGTTTAACAAAGTAACTGGTTGGGAGCCCAAAATTACGTTTGAAAAAACTTTGGAGGATACATTAAATTATTGGAGAGAAATAGTATAAAATGCAAAACTATAACATACCATTAGTTAAAGACACCATTAATCGCCAAGACATTCAAAAACTTATTGAATGGCTTTCAACTTACCCTCGTTTAACTAAGGGAGACTTAACTAAAAAATTTGAAGAAGAATGGAGCAATTGGAACGGGAATAAATATTCTGTTTTTGTTAACTCGGGTTCATCAGCTAATCTTTTAATGGTTTACGCTTTATTAATGGCGGGAAAATTAAAAAATAAAAAAGCTATTGTCCCGGCAGTAAGCTGGGTGACAACAGTTTCTCCCTTTATCCAATTTGGTTTGGATCCTATACTTTGTGATTGCGATAAAGATAATCTTGGTTTAGATGTTAAACATTTTGAAGAATTATGTAAAAAGCATAATCCGGCAATAGTTATTATGGTTCATGTTCTGGGTCACACGGGAAATCTTTCAAAGATTTTAGAAATTTGTAAAAAGTATGATGTCATATTATTGGAAGATTGCTGCGAATCCCACGGTACAGAATATAATAATAAAAAAGTGGGAACATTCGGTAAAATGAGCTCTTTTTCTTTTTATTTTGGCCACCATATATCCACAATTGAAGGCGGGATGGTAGTGACAGAAGATGAAGAATTATATAATATAATGCTTTCTATAAGAAGCCACGGTTGGTCAAGAGACTTAGAAAAAAAATATGCGGTAAAACTAAAAGAAAAATATAAAATAGATGATTTTAAGGAAAAATATATTTTTTATTATCCCGGCTTTAATCTTCGTTCTACCGATCTTAATGCTTTCTTGGGACTGGAACAATTAAAGAAACTTAATAATATTGTTAAAAAAAGAGAAGAAAATTATAAAAGTTACAAAAATAAACTAGAAAAATATTATTGGGTACAAAAAAGTGATGCTAATCTTGTTTCCTGTTTTGCCCTTGGTTTAATTACAGATGATTTAGGAAAGGTTGTTGCATCTTTAGAAAAAAATTCAATTGAAACTAGACCGCTTATTTGTGGTTCTATCGGAGAACAGCCATTTTGGATTGATATGTATGGCAAACAAATTTTACCCAATGCTTCTCGGGTTCACAATAATGGCTTTTATGTCCCTTGTCATCAAAATATGACAAAAGAAGAAATCGATAAAATTTGCGATGTTTTGATTAACGAAAAATAAAATGAAAATTTTAGAATAATAAAAAACATATGTCTTTCTATGAAGAAAAAAAACAGAACGGAATTGATCCAACTAAGTTGGGAGAAGTTTTTTATGCCCGAGAAGAAAATACGCGCTATTCTTACGAATCATATTATTCTTTTTTTAAAACTTACATATTGTTCCATTTACCATCTAATAGGGGAATAAAAATTCTTGATGTCGGGTGTGGCAGTGGCCATTTATTATATGCCTTAAAGAAAGATGGTTATAATAACTGCTTCGGTATTGATTTATCTAAAAAACAGATAGATAACGCAATGCTAAAAGTAGATCGTGTTGAATTAGCGGATGTATTCCAATATCTTCCAAATCACGAAAGAGAATTTGATGTGATAACCCTTATTGATGTTGCCGAACATTTTGACAAAGATAATTTATTTAAATTATTAAAAATAATAAAAAATTCACTAAGACCAAATGGAATTTTGATTATTCATACGATTAACGGTTTATCGCCGTTTTATCGGTCCTATTTTTTTGGAGATCCGACTCACCAGCAAATTTATTCGCCAAAAATAATAGGGGAATACGCGTTTTTGGCGGGATTTAAAGAATACCATGAATTTCCATCAACACCAGAACGTTTTCCAAAAACAGAATCAATTGATTCATTAAAATCATTTATTCGCTTTTTATTAAAAATTGGACAATGGTTTTTATGGCATTTAATATCAAGGATATATGCTTTAATAGAATGTGTGGCCATTGGAGCATACAGGCGGTTTTATACACCAAATTTTATAATTGTATGTAAAAATTATTAATTAAATAATTTATGAAAATTTTAGATTTTTTTTCAAAAAACCAAAAATTAATTATATTCAGTTGTTTGTCGCTGGCAGCACTTTTTTTTATTGACAAGGCATTGGGTGCGGGAACACTGCTTGTCTTCTTTTTAGCCTCGGTTTCTTTATTTTTTATTGGTATGCGCAAGGAATCGAAAGAAAGAAAAGTTTTAGGCACACTTTTTTTAATTGTTTTTTCTTTACATGTTTTGGGCGTTATTCTTATGTATTATACCAACTTTCAACCATTTAGCGGGGGTGGAGGCGATTATACTATTTATCAGCAAAATGCCCAACTTATAGCTGGAAGGGTTCACCAAGGAAACTTTTCTTTACAGGGGATCGACTTGGGTAATTATTATCCAGTTATTGTCGGTTATATTTATACTTTTACAGTTGCAAGCATGCTTATCGGCCAGTTATTCAACGCTTGGCTGGTTGCTCTATTAATTATTTTTATTTATTTAATAGTACGCGAAATAGGTGGCACAGAAAAAGAAGGTTTTTTAACTGGATTAATGGCCAGCGTTTATCCAAGTTTGGCTTTTTATGGAAGCTTATTATTAAAAGATGCTTTGGTTGTCTTATTATGCATGACAGGGCTGTTGCTAACATTAAAAATAGTGAAAAACTTTTCCATTTTAAAATTTTTAGGTTTTTTTATTATTTTAACCAGTTTAATTCATTCTCGTTTTTATGTCGGTTATGCTCTTATGTTCGGGTTTGTAATTTCTTGGTTTTTAATATCAAATTTTAATATCAAAAAAAGAATTATTTATGGAATAATTATGGTTTTCATTCTAGGATTTTCTCCCCAAATTTTAGGGAACGGTTACTATGGATCTACGAATTTAATAATATATTTAAATCCTAAAAGAATTACTTTTTATAAGGAGATTGTCTATGCTCCCCCAGTTCAATCACCCCCAGTTCAATTACCTCCAGTTCAATCACCCCCAGTTCAATCACCTCCCCAAGTAAAACCGCCCGCTTTACAGCCGACTGCTTCTGGAACGGGCAGAAGCTCTTCAATAGCGATGAAAACAGGACTTGAAAATCCAGTTGCGTTTATTAAAAATACCTTTTTATCCTTTATATATGCTTTTATTGGTCCTTTTCCATGGCAATTAGAGATTAAAAGATACCTTTTTGTTTTGCCGGAAATGATTATTTGGTATTTTCTCTTGTTTTTCATCATAAAAGGAATAATAAATTCTATAAAAAAACGAAATAAAATAATTTTTCCATTAATCATCTTCAGTATTTTTGTTATGGGAGTATTATCTATTTTCATGAGTAATTTTGGAATAATAACAAGGATCAGGATGCCGGTTTTTTTAGCTCTTTCATGTTTGTTCCCGCTTGGATTTGAAAGAATAAAAAACATAAAAATTCCTTTATTAAATAAGATATTTGATGCATGAATATAAAATGTATAGTCACCGGCGGAGGGGGTTTTATTGGGAGTCATCTTGTCAATAAGTTATTAGAGCAGGGCTATAAAGTTGCGATTATTGATAACCTTTCAACCGGTAGAAAAGAAAATATAAATCCGAAAGCAGATTTCTATAATATAAATATTCAAGATTCTAAAATATCCGAGATTTTTAATAAAGTTAAACCGGATATTGTTTTTCATTATGCTGCTCAAATTAATGTCAGAAAATCAGTTGATGATCCAATAGAAAGCGCTAAAATTAACATTTTAGGGAGCTTAAATATTTTAGAAAATTGTAAAAATTTTAAAGTTAGAAAAATAATTTTTGCCTCAACTGGCGGTGCTATCTATGGTGAGGCAAAAACTATTCCAACTCCGGAGGATTATCCTCCAAAGCCCGTGTCTCCCTATGGCATCGAAAAATTAATTTTTGAACATTATTTAAGTTTCTATAAAAAAGAATATGGTTTGGATTATTTAATTTTACGATTTGCCAACGTTTATGGGCCTCGTCAAAATTCAAAAGGGGAAGCGGGTGTTATAGCAATTTTTTGCGACAAAATGATAGCTGGCGAACAGCCGATAATAAATGGCAATGGTACACAAACAAGAGATTTTGTATTTGTAGATGATGTGATTAGCGCAAATATGTTAGCAATAGAAAAAAATGAAAATGGAATATTTAACATTGGAACAGGAATCGAAACAAACATCAACGATATTTTTAGAAAATTTAAAGGATTATTTCATGTAGAGATTAAAGAGATTTATGCACCAAAAAAGCAGGGTGAGCAGAAAAGAAGCTGCCTTGATTTTAAAAAAGCTAAAGTGACACTTGGTTGGCAGCCGAAGTACGATCTAAATAAAGGTCTGAAAGAAACTCAGGAATGGTTTAAAAATCATAAAAGTTAAGATGCTAAACCAAAGGGGCAAACAAAATCAAGGCGCAGTTTTTGACAATAAATTTTACGATAGCCGATATGCTAAAGGATATATTGAACATTGGCCAGTGGATAAAATTACCAGAGAGTTCGAAGTTATTAACAGTTGAAATCTTTCCGATAAGGGAAATGTGATGAATTTTGGCTGTGGGAACGGGGTTTTTACCGAAATTCTAAAAAAAGCGCTTCCGAACTGGAAAGTATATGGCTGCGATATCAGTGAAGTTGCGGTTAACAATGCCAGAAAAAAAAATCCCGAATGTGTTTTTTTTATGACCGATGATGCGACAAGCAAGGACAAAAAATTTGATTTTATTTTTTCTCATCACGTGCTAGAACATGTTTTAGAGATAAAAGAAACTGTTCGGGAAATTGTTGGTAGAACAAACAATAACGCTTCAATGCTCCACATATTGCCATGTGGCAATAGAGATAGTTTTGAGTGGCAAGTATGCCAGCTGGTTAATGGAGGGATTAATGAAAAAAGAGGAAACACGTTTTTTTTTGAATATGAGGGACATCTTAGAAGAATGACTACAAATTCCTGTGTTTTTGCATTTAAAAGTTTTGGCTTCATGCTGAAACAAGCATTTTATAGTAATCAATACTATGGTGCGTTAAATTGGATTACCAGATCCAACCCATTGGTAATTTTCACTATATTTAATCCATTGAGAGGCAAGAACATAAAAGCTAAATTAAAATTAGCGTTATTGTTATGTAAGTTTATTCTCATTGCTGGATTGAGATTACCTTATGTGGTGTATCAAAGGTTTGATAATCTTGCATTGAAAATACTACTTTTTATTCCTTCATACACGGTATCGGTGTTTGTTGACAAATATATTGTTAAAAAATCAAATCAAGAGTGGGAAAAATATAAAACGAAAAGTAACGGATCTGAAATGTATCTTCATTTTATAAAATAGACAAAATGACTATAAAAAACATCGCGACATTTTTATTGCAAAATACCGGAATCAAGCAGACAGTAATAAAAAATACTTTTTGGCTGGTTGCGGCCGAGGTCATATCTCGTCTTTTAGAGATTATTTTAATTATTTATATAACTCGTATTTTGGGTCCTATGGAATTTGGAAGATTCGCTTTTGTGTTAGCATTTGTTTCGGTTTTTGCTATGTTCTCTGATTTCGGCCTTGCTACTATTACTACCCGGGAATTTTCTTGGGACAGAGAAGCTGAAAAAGAGTATTCGACCATCTTATTTTTGAAAATCATCTTAAGCGCGATAGCATTAATATTCATGCTAATCGGTTCTTTTTTGATTACTTCTGACCCCGTTGTTCGGAAACTCATTTGGATTCTATCATTTTTCGCCTTAATTGATAATTTTTTCTTTATTGTTTATGCATTATTACGAGCTCGCCAGCAAATGGAGTACGAGGCGGGGATTAAGATATTTCAAACCATAATAACCGTTATAATAGGATTTTTCGTTATTTTTAAATTTCCTTCAATTATAAATGTAGGTTATGGTTATCTTGCTGCAAACTTGATTGCCATTTTTTTAATTTTATTGTTTATTCATTTCCGTATTTTTCATTTAAAGCTTAGTTTCAATAAAGTTCTATTGTATAAGTTTTTTAGGTTTTCCTGGCCATTGGGCGTAGCAGCTATCTTCGGCGCGATTTTTATAAATATAGATTCGATAATAATGGGACATTTGGGAAAAATCACCGAAGTTGGCTGGTATAATGTTGCCAAGACAATCGTCGGTTTTGCCATTATTCCTTCGACGCTCATCACCATGAGTTTTTACCCCGTTTTAAGCAAGCTTTTTAAAGAATCGAAGGAAAAATTTCAGAGGGTATGGGATTATTATATGGAATCAATGATTATATTAGCCGTACCCATTACAGTTGGAGGATTTTTTCTTTCCTCAAAAATTATTAATTTTATCTATGGTCCAAGTTTCAATCCTTCTATTTTAACCCTTCAAATTTTAATATTTTCGGCTGGGATAGGTCTTCTTTATAGTCCTTATCTTACAATTCTTATTATTGCCAATCAACAGAAAAAATATCTATGGATTAATATAATTGCAACAATAATCAATGTTATTTTAAATCTTACTTTGATTCCCCGTTATAGTCTTTACGGCGCAGCAGTAGCCACGATAGTTACTTATCTTGTTATTCTTTTTGGTGGAATTGTATTTTTTAGAAAGATTACATCTGTTTCGTTTTTGAATATAAAATTGCTTGAAATCATGGCAATAGCCATTATTTCAAGTTTAATAATGTCTATTGCTATTAGTAGATTACTAATTTATAATTTCAATACAATCTTTATAATTATCACGGGGATGTCCATTTATTTTACCGTTCTGGTTTTTTCTTATAAATTCTTATTTAGACTACATTTATTATCAAAAAAATTATGAATAATTTTTGGGGAAATAAAAAACTTTTAATTACCGGGGGAAATGGTTTTTTGGGAAAATATTTAATTTAAATGTTAAAAAGAGGGAATTATTCTGTAAAAAAGCATAGAAAATCAGGAGTGGCTTATTAATATATTAAGTGAAAAAGGAAGGGGATTCACCGTTATAAGAATTGACGGCACGAAAAATCCCATAGAAAACGCAGAATATATAGCAGGGATTATCAAGAAAATTAACCATGATGGATAAAAAACAAAAAGCGGTAATCACGTATCTTGCGGGAATTACGCCAAGGGATGTGGCGGATTTAAAATTAAGTTTATCTTTGCTGTACGAAAATTTTAATAATAAATTCGGGTATCCTGTGGTTATTTTCCATGAAAATTTCAATGAAAAAATAATGGAAGACATCCAGGGTATCACCGGCTCGAAATTGCAATTTGAAAAAGTGGTATTCCAAATTCCTAACTTTTTAGAAAAAGCAACAATACCTGAAAATTATTATGGATTTAGTATCGGATACCGCCATATGTGCAGGTTTTTTTCAAGTGGTTTTTTTTACCACCCTGCCCTTAAGGAATATGAGTGGTATCTTAGGTTAGACACGGATTCATTCCTGATTGATAATATAAGTTATGATATGTTTTCTTTTATGGCTGAACATGAGTATTGGTATGGGTATAATTATATATTAAAAGACAGGTCGGAAGTGGTCGTGGGATTTTGGGATTTGACCGCCAAATATATGCAACATAATAACATTAAGCCATATTTTTTAAATAAGTTCATGAAAAATGGAGCGTGGGATTAAACGTGCTATTATGCAAATTTTGAAATATCAAATTTTAATTTTTGGCGATCTTCAAATGTGTGTCATTATATGGATTTTATAGATAGATCGGGGGGCATTTACAACTATCGCTGGGGAGATACCATTATTAAGTCTTTGGCAATATACCTGTTTATGCCTGAAACAAAAGTGCATGATTTTAAAGATATACCCTACGCCCATCAGCATTTTGTTAATTTGCCGTTTACTCGTTTTTTACTGAAACCTTTCAAATACTTGTTATTATGGTTACATTATAAAGCGCTGGTAAAGATAAAAAAGTAAGGCACCATTATGAAAATACTTTCTAAAAAACGAAAAATAACGGGAGATTATTGCAAAAACCGGATATGACCGCACGATAAAAGACCACATTTACGAAAAAAGATTTCAAAAAATATTAAAAATGATACAATAAACTTATGGGAAAAGAAGGCATAAAAAAAGCGTTGATTTTTGGAATAACCGGGCAAGACGGGTCATATTTGGCAGAATTTTTGTTGTCAAAAGCGTCGTTGGTTTTGCGATTATCCCTTCGACACTTATTAAAATGTGATATTAAATTTCGCGCTGATTCCTCTTTATAGTTTTTATGGCGCGGCAGTGGCCACTATAGTCACTTATCTTGTCATCCTTTTTGGATCAGTGGCGTATTTTAAAAAAATTACCTCTTTCTCCTTTTTAAGCCTAAAATTGCTTCAAATTATGGTAATTTCTGTCATTGCAAGCCTGGTCATGGCCCTTGCTATTAGCCGATTATTAATGTATGATTTTAGCATAATATTTATCATTCTCACTGGTGTATTGGTCTATTTTGCAACCTTGATGGCTTCTTATAAATTATTGCTTAGAAAGTGGGTACTATAATAGCTTACTATTAAAAACATGGACATTTTTTGGGAAAATAAGAAAATTTTGATTACTGGGGGAAACGGTTTTTTGGGAAAACATTTAGTTAACCGGTTAAAAGAAAAAGGGGTTAGAGAAGAAAATATCTTTGCCCCGACTTTTGACGAGTACGATTTTAAGAAAATGGAAGATTGCCAAAAAGCCATAAGCAAAAAACAGATTGTTATCCATTTGGCGGGTATTGTGGGCGGATTGGAGTTTAATCAAAGTCACTCCGGCCAAATTTTTTATGATAATGGTGCAATGGCTTTAAATATTTTAGAGGTTTGCCGGCTTGAAAAAATTGAAAAATTTGTTGGCATTGGCAGCGTATGTGAATACCCAAAATTAGCGCCCATTCCATTTCGCGAAGAGGATTTGTGGGATGGTTATCCTGACCCGATAAACGCGCCTTATGGTTTGGCAAAAAAGATGATGCTAGTCGGGTCGCAGGCATAGTTCGCTGGGACGGACAACCCGTTCGCGAAGGCGAGATTCGCGCGATGTGCGGTGTCATGGCGCACCGCGGCCCCGACGATGAGGGCGTGTACATCGGCGACGGCGTTGCCCTCGGCATGCGGCGCCTCAGCATCATCGATCTCAACAACGGGTCTCAGCCAATCTCGAACGAAGACGGCACTATCTGGATCGTCTTCAACGGCGAAATCTACAACTACCAGGAGCTTCGGCGCGACCTCCAGAAGCGTGGTCACACATTCAAGACTGCAAGCGACACGGAAACGATCGTTCACCTCTACGAAGATCTCGGGCCGCGCTGCGTCGATCGGCTGCGCGGCATGTTCACCTTCGCAATCTGGGACACACGCCGACGGCAGATTCTGCTCGCGCGCGATCGGCTGGGTATCAAGCCCCTGTATTACTACGAGCGCAACGGCGAGCTGCT
>OBEQ012597869.1_pt1 | contig 16284 bp, 16 predicted proteins | sample 1670901 | NCBI WGS metagenome assembly OBEQ01 (sample SAMEA104232315, study PRJEB22302) | groundwater metagenome | biome: forest; feature: aquifer; material: groundwater | place: USA | collected 2011-08-07 | depth 5.4 m
ATCACTGCAGCACTAGATTACACGCTAGTGGATATTCAAACTTAAATGTCTAATCGTGGATATAAAGCATGGATGACGATTTTCTCCAACAAGCCATCGCGCTAAAATACGATGGCCAGAATGCGCCAACGGTAACAGCTAAGGGTGACAGTAAAACGGCGGAAGAGATTATTGCACTAGCGCGGGAATACGGTGTGCCACTTTACGAAAATCCTGAATTGGTGGCCTTACTTTCCAATCTGGAATTAGGTGATGAGATTCCACAATCTCTCTACATTACTATCGCGCAGATTATTGCCTTTGCATACCATATTCGGGGCAAGGTACCCGAGGGATTTGAACCTGATTTACGCGATACCAACCCCATCGATCTATTGAAATTTTGTTGATCGAATGCCTGCGATGTATTAATTTACTGTTTTTATCGCACGCGCTGAATCAAAATTCGCTTTAACGCTCTCGCTGTATCCCATGTAGGTGGGATAATCACTTGTCATCCAGGAAAAATATCCGCCGCGAAAGAAAAACACGTTGGTGAATCCCCACTGCACGGAAACGGCACTGGCGAAAGCAGCGCGTAAACTCTCTGGACTGTTGCAGTAAATCACCACGGGAGTACCTTTCTCATCGTTTGATGCACTGAATAAGGCTTCAAATCCGCTGGCGAGATCGAGATGAATTGCACCCGTTACATGGCCAATAGCCCATTCATCTTCACTTCGTACATCGAGAAAGAGGGCGCCATTATCATAGAGATACTTTGCCTCACCGACGTCTATCGTCTTAGCACCTGACACTGAAAACGGTGCTTCACTGGCATAGGACAGGGAGGAAAACAGCAGGATAATTGCAACGACCGAGGTTTTAAATTGCGAGGACAATGTATGATAAGCCATGATGCTACACCTATATTCACTTCTACTCTATATAAGTCTAGGTCAGGAATATTTTGGTCACCTTTATTGTGTTAGATTTTTTGTATATAACCTCAATTTACTAATTACCTTTGCTCTAACAAACCGAGAAAAAGTCAAACCAATGGCAGCTGTTTCAAGCAGCCCGTTAGGACACCAATAATTGACTGTGGGAAGATGTAACGAATCGTAGCGGCATGGCATTAGCAGTAGAAATGCCTCAGTCACTCAGCTATAGGTATTGCGGTCTCTTGGGCCCAGTACTTTTTCAGTATGTCGGCATCAAATTCAAAATGTACGGTTACAGTGATCTGTTCTTTTGATTCCGCCGAATAGATGAGAAATACACTGGTGTAGCTGCCCGTATTTTTGGTGTATTCATACAGGTAATCTTCCATGCCCTGCTCATTTTCTTCAACTTTGTTGGGTTCACCAAGATTCTCGACCAGCCACTCCTTAGTGGTTTTGCCGACGCGGACCGAATTAATTATTTTCTCCGGGACGCGTTTATCGTCCGCCGTATAAATAACTTCGGTCTTTCTTTCAACGATGCTGCAGGAGGAAAGGAGTAAAACATAAAACAGGGAGAGCATAAATTTTATATTCATGCTCTTATTCACGAACCGCTGACCAAAATTCTTAGCCACCTAATTTTTTGTTCCCATTTTGTTATTTATCTAAGTTAATGATTTGCCCGACCCGATGCCTTCATTTGTTTATGCATCAACTCTATTAACTCAGCTTCAGCTTTTGAGATGCCACATTTTTGCACCAAATCAACCACGCCGGCACCCATATCCATTAATTTAGCGGCTTGGGCGTAAGGCGCATACCCTAAGTCTTGAGCGACCAATTCCTGCTGTCTTTCTACCGCAATATGCAGGCGCTTTTCCACCGCAATCAAACGTTGGCCTACACCAATCGAGCCATTATTGATAACGTCCATGTCATGGCTCATTTTGCGCAGCATGCCACTGGTTAATTTCACATGATGTTTGAGGCATCTAAATGTGTAATAGGAACCAAAGCCAGCACCCAATGCAAGCAACGAGACAGCACTTATTACTACCAAATACCACTGCATAACAACTACTCCAAATTTAAATTTCTTCTAACTCGGCCCACTCCTCTTCGGTGAGCATTTTATTCAGTTCAACCAGAATGAGTAGTTTACCATTTTTGTGGCAGACACCCTGAATAAACCTTGCTGATTCTTCATTGCCGACACTGGGTGCGGTTTCGATTTCTGATTGTCGCAAGTAAACCACTTCAGCAACGGCATCAACCATAATGCCGACGACATAACGGCCGGCTTCGATAATGACAATGCGGGTATTGTCGTTGGGTTCAACCTGCTGCAAACCAAAACGGATTCGGGTATCTATTACAGTGACGACTTTACCGCGCAGATTAATAATACCGAGCACATAACTAGGGGCACCAGGTACTTCGTTAATCATGGTGTAACGAAGCACTTCTTGCACCTGCATAACATTGACGCCATAGGTCTCGCCATCGAGCTTGAAAGTGACCCATTGCAACATCGGATCTTCAACGCTTTTCTGATCTACCTTAGCCATTTGTCTTCCTCGGGTTGCCAATTTGACAACCTAAGCGATTAAATTTTTAATATTTTTTTGCCACCACCAGAGCTATCTCAAGAGACGCCAAACAATAGGTGTGCCTTTATCCTTTACTATAGATCAGAGCACTATCTGTGCCAGTTCGAAGAAGCGATATTAACGGCGCGCATTAGATGAATACGTTTGTTATTATGTAGACACTTTTGAGCTTCTCTTAGCAAGATGCTGAAACCATTGAGCTTCAACCGGACCTGCAATCAACTATAAAATAGAACAAACAAGAGCAAATAAGTGGGCCATTGGTCAGAGAACTAGGTTAAACCAGGATAATTTTACTCATTTCACTGAGAGTGATATCAAGGCGCCTGCATCAAGAATAACACACATGTGTTCTTTGAGTGTACCTGCCAACCATGTTCTAGCAGTTCTATTTTGCCGCCACTTCACTTGATCAGGCTCGATCGATTTAGAGTTTTTTATTTGATCGACAGCCAGACTGAAACCGGAACCATCGAGGGAGATGAGGTATTTGTAATTGTCGCGCATTGATTCAAGATATTTTTCCGGCATAACCAATTTCGCGGTATCGATTACCTTATAGTTAGTGCCATTGATGGGGGCCATCCCGAGAAACAATTTAGCCTGACCGACAATTTTTCGTATCTCATCATCAATCACATGCACACTGCCGAGCGTAACCAAAGGTAACGCCAACAGGGTGCCGGAAACCTCGAAAAACAGACAATCAAAGCGCTTTTGCGCCCAAGCAGGTCTGCCATTCTCCAGCCATTCCAGGGATACATTAAAGACCTCTTCTTCTTTATTGGCCTGAGTTTTTTTGCTGCGACCTTTGCCAGATAACATTCCGCCATCCCAGTCACCGGTATAGACAGGTTGCGCAACGGATTTTTTTAGGGGTTCAGCATTATTTGCCGATTTTTTGCTTTCGACAAGCTCTTTGGTAGGTGTCGCATCTGTGGCCCTATCTTTAATGGATTGAGAGGCAGTGGATTGAGGGGCAGTGGATTGAGAGGCAGTGGATTGGGGGGCTTTGTTCTGCCGCCTGGTCACTGCCTCCTGCTGCACTGGTTGCGGAGCTACCTTGGGCTGAGTATCTGACAGCAAATTATTGAGGCTGTCCCTTTGCTCTTTTGATAATGCCTCTTCCGCAACCTTTTCTGCAACCTTGGTAACTGTCGGCCTTGGCTCTGTTGATTGCAGCGATTTATAACGTCTGTCAAACGATTCTGGGTTTAGTTCTGCCTCGGCTTCTGATTCTAATTGCGCAGTGAGATCACCCAGCAATTCATCCACATAACCTTGCAGTTCTGGCGAGGAATTTTTAGGTTCTTTGGCACCCGAAGAATCTTTCTCACGCATGTACGGCACTCTTAAATATGAACATCAGCTATAAATATCAACTATGAACATCAAATTTGAATCTCAAGCATGCACAGCATTACGACTGACCACTCTATCCGCTTCTAATAATTGGTTAAGCAGGGATTCATACGCAATCACACCTCGGGCATTGGCACTCAGTTCTGAGGGGGCTACACCCAGCTTACTGGCATCGCGAAATTTGGTGTCGACTGGGATCATCGATTTCCAGATGTGTTCTGCATAGACATTTCTTAAGGTTCTTAAACTAACTTGACTGGCTTGCGTGCGCCGATCAAACATGGTGGGCACAATCGTGTAGTTAAATTCGTGGCCACGTGAACGGATGACCATAGTCAGGGTGCGCACCATTCTCTCTAAGCCTTTTATCGCCAGAAATTCCGTTTGCACGGGAATCAGTAAACGGTCACAAGCCGCCAGAGAATTTATCATTAACACACCGAGTAAGGGCGGATTATCAATTATCACATAATCGAATTCATCATCGATCACCGATAATGCTCGGCTGATTACCAAACCCATCCCATCTTTAGTTTGCACACTGCGTTCTAGGGTGGCGAGTAACAGCGATGCCGGCGCCAATTTCACGCCCTTAATCGAGGTATCAACCAAAATATTCTGCATATCTTTTTTGGTCGCCGGCCGCTGCAAGCGAAATATGTTGTAAATACTGCTCTTGATAGTATCGGGATTGTATTGAAAATAACTCGTCATTGAACCCTGCGGATCAAGATCGATTAGCAACACCCGTTTGCCCTGTTTTGCCAGTAATCCGGCTAGGGTCACTGTAGTCGTGGTTTTCCCCACGCCACCTTTTTGATTTGCCACTGCCCAGACTTTCATGTCACACCTATCCATTATTTATTTTTTCTTCGGCTCGACGGTACTTTCTTTCAGCCCTTGGTTTAGCTTTTTTTTCGATTCACTTTTCTTGGCTTCATTGGTAAAGCGATAGCCACCATCTTTAAGTTTAATTGTTTTTACGCCTTCTATGTCCGTGGGAATCTCTTCGGACTCCTTGTTGTCATCATCCCACTCGAACTGTATCAAGGGGGAATCAATCTCTTCATACAGTTTTTCTTCGTTAATCCCGCCTACGACATCGGGGTCTTTCATTTCCGTACGTGAAACCAACAAAACAACGCGCCGATTTTTAGCGCGATTATCTTCGTTGGCATTGTCACCCAGCGGTTGAAATTCACCGTAACCCACCGCCGACATTCTCTTTGGATCAATACCGTATTCCACCAGTAGACGTACAACTGCGGCCGATCTTGCCGCTGACAATTCCCAATTCGAAGGATAAAGCGTGCTATTGATTGGTTTATTATCCGTGTACCCAGCAATGCGTATTTCATGGTTAAATCCTTTGAGCACAAACGCCAACTCTTTGAACAGTTGTTTTGCTCTGGGCGTTAAAGCAATGCCACCGCTGTCAAATAAAATGCTGTTCTGGATCTGCAACTCTAACCATTCGCCGGTGGTATTTAGGGTGATGAGTTCATCTTTCATTAAGTCGTTAAATGCCGAAATCACTACCTTCGAGATATCTTCCAGCATCATTTCCGCTTTTACCGCTTCTGGGCCATAACCGCCCTCGCCCATAATAAATGCACTATGGTTTTCATAAAATTCAGTATCAAACGCTTTTTCTGAACGTGTAATCTCACCTTTTTGATCGGGTTCCAACGTGTGCTGCTCAATCACCGGTCCGCCGACTTGATTAAAATTATCTTGCAGCGAATTGGATAACACGCGGTATTTGCCCTCGTTCACTTGTGAAACGGAATACATCACAATAAAAAAACCCAATAGCAAAGTGATAAAATCAGAATAGGAGACCAACCATCGATCGCGATGTTCTGAATCCTCTTCGTAATGTCGTCTTCTCACCGACTACTCGCCCTGATCCGCATTCCCACGCAGGAGCATGGGAATGAGAGCGCATTCTCGTTCCCATGCTCCTGCGTGGGAATGCATTTGTTTAGAGTTATGCTGAATAATTATCGCCACAGTTGCATTCTTCCTTTACCGCAAAAAGCCATTTAATTTTATTTGAATGGCGCGGGGATTTTCGCCTTCCGCTATCGCAATAATGCCCTCAATGAGTAACTCACGATAATTTGACTGTTCTCGTATCGCACTTTTGATCTTGCCTGCTATCGGTAGCAAAAATAAGTTTGCAAAAGCCACGCCGTAAATCGTCGCCACAAAAGCCACCGCTATACCAGCACCAAGTTCTTTCGGGTTGGCCAGATTGCCCATCACGTGTATGAGCCCCATCACAGCGCCCAGAATGCCAATCGTCGGCGCATAGCCGCCCATACTTTCATAGAGCCGGGCCGCTTCCATATCGCGCTGCTCTTTGACGATCAGCTCGACTTCCATCATATTGCGAATAGTTTCCGGTTCACTGCCATCGACCAATAGCTGTAGGCCTTTCTGCGCAAATTGATCATCCTCTTTTTCTGCCATGGTTTCTAAGCCCAACAAGCCATCTTTTCGCGCGGCGTTAGCCCAGCGAATGATTTTTTGAATGCCCTTATCAAACTGTACGACGGGCGGCACAAATACCCATAAAAACATATCCGCCGAGCGTTTTAAATTGCCCATCGGCGTCTGTAACGCCGCTGCAGCAACCGTACCGCCCACGACAATAAACGCCGCCGGCAGATTAAAAAGGGCCAGCATGCTGCCACCCTCGAAGAGGTTGCCGCCGATAATGGCGATCAATCCAAGTACTATGCCGAAGATACTGAACAGATCAACCATTACATAAACTCACTCACCAGACGATCACTGAGTTCCGACAAACTGACAATCTCATCGGCTAAATTGGCTTTGGCTACTGCCATCGGCATACCGTAGATCACGCTGCTTTCTTCATCCTGCGCCCAGATCATGGCGCCCATTGATTTCAACAACCGCGAGCCATCACGGCCATCACTGCCCATCCCGGTCAAAATAATTCCCAACACGTTGCCACCAAAACTGTTGGCTGCTGAGCCAAACGTAATATCTACCGAAGGTTTGTAATTCACCCGGCTATCACCCGGTAAAATTCGGATGCGTTTCTGGCGGTCGATCATCATTTGCATCCCACCTGGGGCAAGCAGGGCAACGCCTTTATTGAGGCTATCGCCCGTGACCGCTTCTTTAATTCTGATATTGCACAAAGTGTCCAGGCGCTCGGCAAAAGCTTTGGTAAAGTTTCCTGGCATATGCTGTACCAAGACAATGGGGATAGGAAAATTTGACGGCAAAGCCGTTAAAACTTTTGTCAGCGCGACCGGCCCACCGGTAGAAGTGCCTATCAGCACAACATCGCACTTACCGCGGAATGTTTTGCGATTTTTGGCTTTTGCCGGCATCGAGCCCGCATGCTCAGCGTTAGCAGAGTGTTCATGCGACGCTATCTCAGTTTTTTCCGCGCCAGTTCTTTTTTCGGGCGCACCTCTTGGAGCTGTACGCGCACGCGTATCCATTCTTGATTCAGCTCTTGAATCAACTCTTAAATCAGTTCTGGAATCCAGTTCATTGTCAGATCTGCGCTCTGTGTGTGGTCTCGCCGGAGGACTAGTTGAATTGCGTGTCGTACCACCACTCAACTGATCGCGAATGCCACGCAATCTAGCCGTTATATCTTTCGACTTATCGCTGGTCGATGGCAAATCTCTACCGCTGATTGAAGGTGAACTTGATGGCCTATTTACTGACACAGTTACTGGTGTGCTAGATGACGCACTAGCAGACGCACTAGAAGAAAAGTCGCGGCGCTCCATCGGTTTTCGCATAGGCTCACGCGGCGTTTCACGCGGTGATTCACTCTCATCACTCGTGGCATTTCTATCATAAGGTATTGCAGAATTTCGACTACTGCCGGCGACGGCTTTGAGCTTATTGAACAAGGTGCGGCGTAATTTACTGGAGTTACGCGAAATCTCCTCGAAATTTTTCGGCAGAAAATCCACTGCCCCCGCTTCCAAGGCATCCAAGGTTATTTTAGCCCCCTCATAGGTGAGCGAAGAGAACATCAATATAGGCGTGGGTTTTTGCGCCATGATCTGTTTCACCGCAGAGATGCCATCCATAATCGGCATTTCGTAATCCATGGTGATGACGTCAGGTTTGAGCTGGAGTGTTAGCTCCACCGCTTCACGGCCATTTTCAGCCGCGCCAACAATTTCGAACTGTGTGGTAGTACTGAAGATTTCAGTTAATCTGCGTCGAAAAAAACCGGAATCATCTACGATTAAAACTCGAATGGCCATAATCCTAGAATACTCAGTTGAACTCGTAGCGAGGGAGAATAAGACCATGAAGATGCGGAAATTTTTCTCCATTTTTAGACGATAGCGTGGCCATTCTCACGGTGAGTTTAAAAATGGAGAAAAATTTTTGCAGCTTCATGGTATTAGGCTTCCGCAGTAGAGTTCAACTGAGTTTTCTAGGATCATTAACCGGCATAACGCTTGAGCATACTGGGAACATCAAGTATTAAAGCTATTCGACCATCGCCTGTAATCGTCGCACCCGCCATGCCAGGCGTGCCGTGCAGCATTTTGCCCAACGGTTTAATCACCACTTCCTCTTGACCAATGAGTTGATCGACAACAAATCCCACGCGTTGCGTACCTACGGATACAATAACCACATGCGCGGAGCCCGGTGATTTATGATCGCTCTTGGTGCCGCGCACCAACCAGCGTTTAAGGTGGAATAGCGGCAACGCCTTCTCTCTGACAATCACCACTTCCTGTCCGTCAACTACGTTAGTTTGGCTTAAATCCATATGGAAAATTTCATTGACGCTTACCAGCGGCAGCGCAAATGTTTGATCGCCTAACATCACCATTAAGGTCGGCATAATGGCCAGAGTTAACGGCACTTTAATCGCGATACGTGAACCTTCACCCAATTTTGAACGTATTTCTATCGAACCATTTAATTGAGTGATTTTAGTTTTTACTACATCCATGCCAACGCCGCGGCCAGAGATATCGGAGATCTCGGTCTTGCTGGAAAAACCCGGCATGAATATCAGGTCAAAGGCTTCGGAATCCGACAAACGCTCTGCTATATCTCGATCAAGCAGCCCTTTCTCTACTGCAATGGTCCGCAGTTTTACCGCATCCATGCCGGCGCCATCATCGGTGATGGACAACAGTATATGATCACCCTCTTGTTCAGCGGCCAAGATAACCCGACCCACGCGCGGTTTACCTGCAGCTTCGCGCACAGCCGGCAATTCTATGCCGTGATCGACAGAATTTCTGACTAAGTGAACCAAGGGATCAGCAAGCGCTTCCACCAGGTTTTTGTCCAAGTCAGTTTCTTCACCTTCTAACTCAAGATTAATTTCTTTTTTAAGGTTGCGTGCCAGATCGCGTACCACTCTGGGGAAACGACCAAACACTTTTTTAATCGGTTGCATCCGTGTTTTCATCACGGAGGTTTGCAAATCGGCGGTTACCACATCTAGGTTAGAGACCGCTTTAGACATCTCTTCATCGCCACTGTTGCTGCCCAGCCGCACTAACCTGTTTCTCACCAATACCAACTCGCCGACCATATTCATAATGTCGTCAAGTCGCTGCGTATCAACTCTTACTGTTGTTTCGCCTGCCACCGATACAGGTCCCTCACGCGGTGCTGACTTCGCTGCCCCACCTCTAGATTCACCGCGATCCTCGCCAGCAACACTGGCGGCCGCGGCGAAAGATTCCCGTGAGGAGTGATCGGAACGCGATCCCGTTCCAGTTAAAGACTCAACCGGCATAAAATCAGCCAGAGGATCTGCATCGAGATCAGGCTCAGGCGCCGCATGTGCCGCTCGAGGTGAGCGGCTTAGCCCTGCAGGTTTCGGTGCTTTTGCTGCTGGCGCTGGGCTACTGCCTTCACCATGCAACTGATCGAGCAGAGCATCAAATTCGTCATCGGTAATAATTTCTTCCCCAGCAGTCGTTTTTGCTTTGCCACCGCTGGGAGCTGGCGGGACGGGCGCTTTCGCCGCAGGGGGTTTAACTGGGCTCGGTGCTTTTGCTGCGCCTCCACCTGAAGTGCCAACTCCTGGTGCTCCGCCTACGCCATGTAACTGATCGAGAAGGTTTTCAAATTCATCTTCGGTGATGGCATCACCCGTACTACCGGCTTTAGGCGCAGAAAAAGCATCCGCCAGCGGCGCTTGACGCGGCGCAGTGGTGCTTGGAGCATTGCTATTAGGTGCACTTTTCTTCGAAGCGACGGACGGTGCGGCCGAAAAACCGGTTTGCCCTTTGCCGTGGATCTCATCGAGTAACGCCTCGAACTCTGCCTCGGTAATATCATCGGTAGAATTCTCACCAGCAGAACCATGATGCCCAGCAGAACTATGACCAGCTGCCCCAGTTTTAGGTGCAGCGGATTTAGCATCGTCACCCAACACATCCAGAAATGCGTCAAGGTCGTCATTACTAATGTCGTCTTGACTATTGTCATTGGCACCGCTGCGAGCTGATTCAAATAGCGCGTCGAGATCATCTTCCTCAGCAGGTGGTGGAGCAGATTTTTTCGCAGCAGGTGCAGCGCCAGCGAGATCATTACAGGCCACAAGGTCAGCTAAGCGCTGAATTATGCCGGGGTCTGCAGGTGTCGGCAATTCTCGTGCTTGCACCTGTTCAAACATGCCATTAATCGCATCTAACGCCTGCAGCACTACATCCATTAATTCTGGTGTAACACCGCGTTTGCCATTGCGCAGGATATCGAAAAGGTTTTCGGTGATATGACAACAATCGACGAGGGCATCTAACTGTAAAAAGCCAGCGCCCCCTTTTACGGTATGGAAGCCGCGAAATATTGCATTCAGTAGATCAACATTGTCAGGAGTTTGCTCTAACTGGACGAGTTGCTCTGACAAGAGCTCTAATATCTCACCGGCTTCGACTAGAAAATCCTGAAGAATCTCTTCATCTTCACCGAAACTCATTGTTCCACTCCTTAGAAACCAACACCCATTAAAATCCTATCAAGCGACAACTGATTTTGGTTGTCTAAAAACCCTTCTGCCTAAAAACCCAGGCTTGACAGCAAATCATCCACTTCATCTTGACCATGACACACATCAGTGCGTTGTTCAGCATGCATGACAGGCCCCTCTGGAACTAGATTCGCGACCGGCTCTTCGTTGATATTGCTTTCACATTTGCGCGCCTTCGAAATTTCCTCGACACTATTGATAACGCCGGTAAACTCTTCGACTTCGCCAGCTAATCTGACTAAATTCACCAGGCTATCTTCCACATCATGCACAAGCCTAATAACTTTTTGAATCACCTGACCGGTAAGATCCTGATAGTCTTGCGCCAGTAAAATACTGTTAAAATCATTTTTCAAACGACTCGCGCTCTTTACCGACAACTCAAGAAAATCATCGATACGCTTATAGAGTTGCCTAAACTCGCCCGCATCCAATTCTCGTTTTGCCAGGCGTTGCCACTCTTTTTTTAACGCTTCAGCTTCGTGACTGAAGTGCGCTGCAATCGGTAGTCCGTCTTCCACCAAATCCAAGGTTTTATTGGCGGCCTTCTGTGTCGCCGCAATCACGTAATCTAATCGATCAGTTGCATCCTGAATCTGCGAATCTTCGCCATTAATTTTTAAGGCTTCGATGCCGGCATCAATATGAAAATTGACAATCGCATCGTGCAATCCACGCGTTAACTTTCCGACTTCTTGGTAAAGACTCTTATCGCGAGTTTCATTGAGACGTTGGATAACATCACTGGCAGCATAAAAATCCCCTTCTTCCAATTTCGCAATCAAGAGGGAAGCCCGGGTTTTTAAATCTGCCATGTACTCGCCGCTGCTCTGTAACTCCTCAGCACTTAACATAATCCCACAACCCTTTCCCTAAGACTAAAGTGCCCAATGCCCAAAGTTCCCAATGCCTACAAACTTAGTGGCGACTTTGTTCTATCCGCTCAAATATCTTTTCGATTTTTTCTTTTAGCGCCGCCGCCGTGAATGGTTTTACCACGTAACCATTAACACCCGCCTGCGCCGCTTCGACAATCTGATCTCTTTTGGCTTCCGCAGTAACCATCAGTACAGGGAGTTTCGCGAGTCTTTCGTCCGAGCGCACCGCTTTTAGCAGATCGATTCCCGTCATGCCGGGCATGTTCCAATCCGTGACAAGAAAATCAAAATTTCCGCTCTTCAGCATAGGTAGGCCTGTCGCACCATCGTCCGCTTCATGCGTGTTGGTAAAACCGAGATCTCGCAACAGGTTCTTAATAATTCTTCTCATCGTTGAAAAGTCATCAACAATAAGAATTTTCATGTTCTTGTCCAAAACAACCTCCAATGGCTTTTACAGCTGAATTCTTAAGACACCACTAATTACAAGTCTAGTAGCTCAATAAGGGGTATCCAGTTTTAAACCTAGAATAATCAGCTTAAAGCTAGAGTGGAATTTCAATGGACTGAATCTCCCGCAGCGAGATTATTACCACTGATTATTGCCGCTGAGAGTGGAGCGAGATAATGGCGATTAAAACCCAGAAGCAGGAGGAAAAACGAGCGTATTAATGAGGAAGAATGATTAATTTGAAGAATTTTTGCTATGAAAAGAAATACGCTTACTTCGATTCGCTTTCGATCCAGTTTTCCATTTTAACTCGCAATCGCAGCGCTGCCTGACTATGAATTTGACTGACTCGCGACTCACTAACACCAATGACTTCGCCGATCTCTTTAAGATTTAACTCTTCATCATAATAAAGAGCTATCACTAACTGTTCACGCTCGGGCAACTCTTGAATCGCCTTAGCCAGTTCTGCCCGCAAATTATTGCGTTGAATTCCATCGAAGGGATTGGGTGTCGTACCGACAATTTGTTCTTCCGTGAAATCATCGTTGGGCGTAAGGCCGTCGAAACTGAACAGATGGCCACACATAGTGTCCTGCACGATGGCGTAGTATTCGATTAAATCCATACCGAGTTCTTGCGCAATCTCACTGTCTGTGGAATCGCGGCCGACGCGCATTTCAACTTTTTTTACGGCTTGGGCAACCATGCGAGAATTGCGATGGACCGAACGCGGCACCCAATCACCTTTCCGCACTTCATCGATCATCGCGCCGCGAATTCTGATGCCGGCGTAAGTTTCAAAAGATGCGCCTTTCGACTCATCGTATTTTTTGGCGGCTTCCAACAGACCAATCATGCCGGATTGAATGAGATCATCCACCTGCACACTGCTCGGCATACGCATTAACAAGTGATGAGCGATGCGATTCACCAGCGTGCCATATTTTTCAATAAGCTCCGCCTGGGCGATATTTTGCGTCTCGTTATACTTTGATATGTGGTTTGAGACTACCATAGGGTTAATGCCTAACTGCACCTTGTACTAAAGTTTCGACAAAAAATTCCAGATGTCCGCGCGGACTGGATGGCAATGGCCATTCATCCACTTTCTGTGCCAGTGCTTTAAATGCAACTCCCGACTTGGAGCGCGGATTGATATCAACCACGGCTTTTTGCCGTTGCACGGCTTTTTTCAGCGCTTCGTCATAGGGTATCTGACCCACGTATTGCAAAGTCACATCTAAAAATCGATCGGTTACTTGTAACAGTTTTGCGAACAGGTTTTTACCCTCCTGTGGAGTATTAGTCTGATTGGCAAGAATCCTGAATTTAAATACATCGTAACTGGTATTGAGTAATTTTATCAGCGCATACGCATCAGTAATCGAAGAGGGTTCATCGCATACCACGACAATGACTTCTTGTGCCGCTCTGACGAAATTAATCACCAAGTCAGAAATACCCGCCGCCGTATCAATGATGAGTACATCAATCTGTTCACTCAAATCACTGAAAGCATGAATAAGCCCTGCGTGCTGTTGTTCACCCAAGGACACCATTGATTGTACACCCGAAGAAGCGGGTACTATTTTTAAACCCGCCGGACCATCAACCAATACATCCTGCAGACTGCAATCGCCTTTTATAACATCTTCGAGTGTGCGTTTGGCGCTGATGCCTAAGAGAATATCAACATTAGCTAAGCCTAAGTCGGCATCGAGTAAAACCACACGTCGTCCTAACTGCGCAAGTGCAACACCAAGGTTCACGGAACAATTACTCTTTCCCACCCCACCCTTGCCGCCGGTAACTGCAATAACCTGTACAGGATGACTTCGTCTATTACCCACTGATGACCTCTCTGTCGCTCTTTCTCTGAGCCAACTGTTCCCTAATGTTAGTCATTATAGTCGTCAAATTATTAAGTCACCTCTTTGATTGCGAGTGAACAGATTGGTCGGCTATTCATTAACTTAGCAGTGCTCTTTCAGCTTTATTCAATTTATTCATAACAGACTGAAAGGATCCCACCACATTATCGGGTTCGGCCGTGTATTGGCGTGAAAGAGAGATAGCTTTATTAACGAGTTTTTTCGGTTTCACCATGTGAAGATCGTCTGGGATGGTTTGTCCATCAGTGAAATAAGCCAATGGTAGATCACATTCGATAACAGCACTGAAGCTCTCCCCGAGACTCATCACTTCATCTAATTTTGTTAACACGCAGCCGTGTAATCCAGCCGGCTGATAACTTTTTATGGCCGCTTTCATCACTTGCTTCTGCGCCGTGGACGCTAACACCATGAGTGTTTTTATTCGACCTTGCAGACTGTGCAATGTTTGAAGCTGTTCACTCAGCTGGGGATCTTGTGAGCTTAGACCAGCCGTATCGATCAGAATAAGCGACTTACTAGCGAGCTCATCAAGGATCTGCGCTAATTGGCCAGGTTTGTGCGCCACTTTTATCGGAATGTCGAGTATTTTACTGAATGCCCGCAATTGTTCGTGGGCAGCTATGCGGTAGTTGTCAGTCGTCACCAGCGCGACGCTGTCGGAGCCATGTTTCAAGACATGGCGCGCAGCTAATTTACCGATGGTGGTTGTTTTGCCCACACCGGTAGGTCCTACCAAGGCGAATACCCCGCCGTTTTGCATAATATCGTCATTGAAGACACCCAATTTTTTCGCCAAGGTAGCCAGCGATTTACGCCAAGCATCCTGTAAATTTTCTTTTTCTGGCACACGACTGGTTAGCTCTTTGATCAATTCCGATGATAAACCCATGTTGTGAAAACGCACCCACAAGGCCGCTTGCACCGGATTTTGACTGCTAAACTGTCCCCAGGCCATTGAACCGATCTGGTCCTGTATAAGACTGCGCATACTGCGCAGTTCAGTTTTAACATCGGCAAGTTCTCGCTGATTTTCGACGTTTGCACTGGACGCAACCGACGCGGCTTTATGGCTAGCGTTGGATTGTTTGGCTGCAGCAGTGAGAGTGGCGGTCTCAGTAATTGTTTTCGGCGCAATTGTTTCCTGAGCTGCTGTTTCCTGGGCTCTGGTTTCATAGTCTCGTGTTTCATGGGTCGGACGCTGCTCGTCTTGTCGAATCAGGTCCATCAGCGCAGAACCAATTTGTGGCATAGCTGCCGCTTCCGCATGAGATGATCCGCTGCTAGATGGCCTCGAATTGGTTTGCTCCGCAACTCTGTCATCACGCTGGGTATTCCTACGCTCTACTGGACGCTCATATTTTTCAGCTGCACTGACCGGTTTATTCTGTTGAATTTTTTCATTTACCCTGGCTTCCAAATCGCGATGTTTGTTCAACAAGCCAGAGGCTTGTGCATCATTATTCGCATAGCCATCACCCCACTGCGCGGCAAACATCTTCTCTCTTGCCGCAGCGATTTCTGCTTGTAAATGTTTGGGAAGATTGCCTGAGGTCAATGAAACTTTGGGTATATTATTGGCGTCTCGCGCAACTGATCGGCGCTGTTGGGCGCTGTCATCTTTTGCTGCAGAGCTATTAGGTAGAAAACCTTTTGCGAGAGGGTCATCAAGCAATGGGTCTTTTATCTGCCGGTCGGAAATAAACGGTTCGATGCGTTGCGGCGGTTTCTTGGCGACAGTCATCACTGCATCAGAATGCGAGAGCATGCCATCGTCCCACGATTTATCGCTCTCTTTCTCTCGCTCGGGGTCACCTTTCTTTTCAAAGCCGCCTTCAATCGTCGTCAGGATTTCAACGCCTTGCTTCACTCTTCGATTAGATAGGATTATTGCATCAGCACCCAGGTCATTTCTGACTAACTCCAATGCCCTGCGCATATCTGCTGCCACATAGCGTTTTACTTGCATCATTCTACTCCTTGGCTTTTATCAGCAGCTGTGCCTGCAAAATTGGATAAAAGCGCTGTTGGTAATTCACTTATTCACTTAAAGAACCAAACACAATGAGTTAGTGGTTCTAATCGCGGCTAAAGTCATCGTGCAACAGCCGCTCCTACGATTCATCAAACTATCTTTTCATCAA
>OBEQ010923592.1_pt1 | contig 16282 bp, 16 predicted proteins | sample 1670901 | NCBI WGS metagenome assembly OBEQ01 (sample SAMEA104232315, study PRJEB22302) | groundwater metagenome | biome: forest; feature: aquifer; material: groundwater | place: USA | collected 2011-08-07 | depth 5.4 m
AATTTATACAAAGCAAACTCCAAATCTTTTTGTTCAGCCAAGCCAAGAGTTTTTCCATTAAAAAGTTTCTTATCAATATGATTCATTATCGTATTGTAAATAAGCTCTTTATAGATTGAGCCGAAGCCCATCATAAAAAGCAATTCGGAGCTTAGTTCTAATACTTCACTCTTTAATTCTTCTCGTAGGTCGTCTATGGAATAGGTTGTTTCGGATTGCTCTTTCTCTGCTGGTTTTTCATCTTCGTCTTCTGTCGGCTCATATTCAACATACTGCTTGCCACTTAAATCTATTTTTCTAATGCCCCGTAATTTAAGGCCCGTTATCTCAACCTTATTTCTTGGGTAATTGATTGCGTCAAGTATTTTCTGCCAATCTTCGGTAACTGGGACTTCTTTTATTTCTTGTAACAAGTCGTCAAAATTCGGTTCTATCTCACCTTCAATTTCTGAAACTTCAATTAGTTTGTCAGGGTCAATAAGTTCCTGTTTCTCCTGTATTTCGGGCAGGTCTTCTTCAACATCAAATTTATCGTCTACTGATACATCCTTTTTAATCTTCGCCCCAACTAACTTCCAAAGCCAGCCGTGTTCAAGTTTGGGATGGTCTACGACGGCCAGTATCTCTCTTTCATTCTCTCCCCTGATAACCTTTCTTAATCCTCGGCCAATAACTTGTTGGCCATAGACCCTTGATGAGAATTTGCGTAGAAGCATAATAATCCCTACCTGGGGCACGTCCCAGCCTTCACGGAGCATTAGAACGCTCACAACGGCATCGTAGGGGCTATCCAAGTGGCCTATGTGAGCTGCCAGTATAACGCTAAAATCGCCCCACTAAAGAAAGAGAAGACTCAACTTGAGGAATTACTCGGTGATACGGGCGACCGAGTAAATAAATGGCTTAGTGTCGCCGATGAAATGTTGGCCTTCGTTAAAGATGCGATTGGAAAATTCAACAACGGTAGCATCCCGACCAGAAAAGGCATTTTATCTGCTCTCGGTCAGAACCTGTTACTAAAAGACCGAATACTGCAAATTGACTTGGAAAAATCGCTATTCCCAATGAAAACCATATCTGTTGAGGTTTCTAAGATACATAAGCGGTTAGAACCTCGTAAAACCGTGGTAAAACAAAAGGATTATGAGCGTCTCTACTCTCAAAATCCATTAGTGCAGCCCCAAGGGGAGTCGAACCCCTCTTACCTGGTTGAAAACCGGGCGTCCTAACCGATAGACGATGGGGCCATGATGGCATTGTCTGCCTCCAATTTTGTCATAAAAATCAAAGAAAATCAATGTTATTTTGCTGTTCCAAAGCTGCAGGTTTTAAGACTCATCTGTTTTTCATGACAGTTAGACAGCATTGATAGCTGTTAGTGCCTTGGTTTTGCGTCAGAAGGAGGCGGTGAAAGATGGAACAAAACAAGTTGGTTCAGCTGCTTGCGGCAAGAGGAGCGATTGTCAGAAGGGAGGAGATCACAGGAGAGTTGGCAGAGATCGAGAAGTTCTTGCGAAGCTTCCGGCCAAAGCCAACTCGGGTTCGTCGTCCTGCGGGACAACAGCAGGGCAAGAAAGACAAAGTCTTAACTTTGAAGCGACGACACGGGATGTCGATCGCCGCCCGCAAGGCCGTCTCCAGAAGGATGAAGCGTTACTGGGCCGAAAGACGGGCAGCCAAACGTTAGGGCTCGTGGTAGGTCTTAGCGAAAATGGCTCGAGCGTTGCTCGAGCCATTATTTATATTTGAGAGAATATCTTGCCAAAAATCAAGAAAATAAAACCGTCTGGAAGACGGTTTTATTTTGACTTTGCCTAATTTAGTCCAGAATTTCTACGATAGATTCAGCTTTTACGGCATGAACCGGCAAAACCACGGCGGCAAATAACACAACCGCCAGTGCTATAAATAATATCTTTTTCATATGATAAATATATCACACACACCCTTAAGAGTCAATGAAGACCCTTTTGGATGGTTTAGAGTGAGGAAACTATTTTTTGGAATACTTCCGGGTTGTTCTCGGCGAGGTCGGCGAGTATTTTGCGGTCGAGCTCTACGTTGGCTTTAAGGAGTTTGTTGATTAGTTTTGAATAGGTCGTGCCATTTTCCCTGGCGGCGGCGTTTATTTTTATGGTCCAGAGATTGCGGAAAGTTCTTTTCTTCTTTTTTCTGTCGGCGAATTGGAATGACCAGGCGTGTAGCAATCCTTCTTTGGCTTGGCGGTACTTGGTGTTCCGGGTCCACATAAAACCCTTTGCGTGTTTCAGCAATCTTTTTCTTCGGGCGTTTGCGATTGTTCCTCTCTTTACGCGTGGCATATTATTTTATTGAAAATTGCTTGGAAGCAGGGCTTTGGCGTTTCTTATCAAAGTTTTAGGCGCTATTTTGAAGCCCTTTTTACTTCTTGCGGCCTGGCCGGCCTCTTTGGCGTTAAAATGGTCCTGGCCGGGCGGGCGTTTCATCAGCTTTCTTCCGCCTGTAATTTTAATACGCTTTAAAAATGATTTATTTGTTTTTCCTGTGTGCATCTTAACTAACGACCAACGACTAACGACCGACAACAGGAGTTAAATGTTGTAAGTTGTAGGTTGTTTGTTATTTTTTAATTGTAATTGTCCATCCGAAAGGCGATCTTTTCACGGCCTCTTGGACAGCGAACTCTACCTTAATGAATTTTATGAAATTATGCAATCTTTCTTTGCCGAGCTGGGCGAGGGCCTTTTCTCGTCCACGCAGGGTCAACTCGAGCTTTACTATGTGGCCTTCGTTCAAGAATTCTTCAACCTTCTTGGCTTTGAATTCCAGGTCATGGTTTCCGGTTTTGAATCCCACTCTGACCGTCTTTCTTTCCTGCTCTTTCTGCTTTGGTCCGGACTTCTTCTCCTGGCGCTCCTTACGGTACATATATTTACCGTAGTCCATTATCTTGGCTATGGGCGGCTTAACATTCGGGCCAACTTCAGCCAAATCGAGGTCCTTTTCTCGAGCCAGCTTCAGTGCGTCAAAAGTTTTCATTACCCCGAGCTGTTTGCCGTCCTCATCAATGACCTGGACTTCAGGAACGCGTATTTGGTTGTTTACTCGTAATTGCTTCAAAGTGATTATTGTCTGGCACTTACTTTAACACATTATTTATAAAAAGAAAAGGGGCTCGATTGGCTAACCTTAATCCGCTGGCTATGCAGGCGGTCTTTATTTTGAAATCAAGAAAAAGTGTGGTATAATATAGGCCGTTGGGGATGATCGGCTTCGACGAGATTTATGAACCGATAGGATGCCTAGAGTGGACGGCCGTAAGCCACTTAAATATCCTGGTCAAACAAAATAGGTGCAAATACGCAACCTAATTACGCTTTCGCCTAACATCGTTAGGTAAGCCATTCCGCCTTGATGCTCGCTATGGGATTACGGAGTGTTATACAGTGAGCTGGACAGCTTTCGTTGTTTTCCCGTTATGCTGTTGAGAATATGGAGAACTAGTCCCGAGTTATTTTGTAGATTTTCTATCTCGGGGTGAAATACCAAACCTACTATTTAGGTAGAAGTCCCTTGGACCAAATCCCGGACACGGGTTCAATTCCCGTCATCTCCACATCAAAAAGAAAAACCGCGATATCGCGGTTTTTCTTTTTACTCTTCTAACCCTCTTTGTTTTGAGCGGGCGACATCTTTTTTCTTGATAGTTTCGCGCTTGTCATATTTTTTCTTTCCGCGGGCGATGCCTATCAACAATTTAACGAACCCCTTTTTATCGTATAGCTTGAGCGGAACCAGTGTCAGTCCGTGGGCCTGGGATGTCCCGACCAGGACAGAAATCTGTTTTTTTGAAAGTAAAAGCTTGCGGGAGGCCTGGGGGTCGTAGTCCTCGGGAATATTTTTTACCTGATAAGGCGAGATAATGGCGCCAACCAAAAAAGGTTCTCCGTTCAGAATTTTCACGTAAGAACCTTTTATAGATACTTTCCCTGTTTTGATGGATTTGACCTCGTATCCTTTCAACACCATACCGGCCTCGATCGTCTCGAGAACCTCGTAGTCAAAATTGGCCTTTGGGTTGTTTGCGAATTCAGTCATGTCCTAACTTTAATGAAAATAAAGAGGCCCCGCAACAACCTGTTGCAGGGCCTCCAGGAACCGCTTACTCGGCGGTTCCTGGACGGATCCTTTGAACCGGGGCTTCCGGAGGGAAGAATTCACGGCCTTTTGTGCCAGGCCGGGGGATGGCGTGGACGCCTCCTCCCTCTAGGATCGGGTCGGCAATCTTGATGAATTTCTTGCCGCCCACTAGAAACTCTTCCAGATGGTGAATGTCCTTAAATTTTACCTCCATGTGCCGCCTCTCTTAGGAGCAAGGGTAAAATAATAACATGAAAAAATAATGACGTCAAGTTGAGTTTACTTTCTTTCTTCCAGTTTAGCTTTTAATTTCATCTGCTGGTCTTTTCTTAGAACTGTAAGCTCTATTTCACTTCCGACTTCGCAATTTTGAAGCATGTCGGATAAATCCTTATCATCGGCGACTTTTTGCCCGTTCAATTCCAAAATAATATCATTTTCCTGAATTCCGGCTGTAGCCGCCGGAGAGTTTGGAACAATAGCGACTGAATTGGGGCGATGGTCGCGGACCACCAGAGCTCCGTAGTCAACTGGAAGGGAATATTGTTTTTGTGTTTTTTTGTCGAGCATGACATATAGAAGTCCAAGGTATGGTTTGATGATGCGGCCGTGCTTGAGGATGTCTTCGAGGTCTTGCTTTGCCCAGTTGATGGGAATAGCGAATCCGATGTTCTGTGCGCCGAAAATAATAGCTGTGTTGATGCCTATTGCCTCTCCGTCAATGTTTATTAACGGACCGCCAGAGTTTCCTTGGTTAATGGCGACATCGGTCTGAAGAACGCCTCGGAGATGCTCCATTTCGCCGCCGGTGCCGAGCGCCGCGGAAATGCTTCTTGATAACCCAGAAATTATTCCTTTGGAAACGGTGTTGCTGAACATCCCAAGGGCGTTGCCGATAGCGATGACTGTCTGGCCAAGCTCAAGCTTCGAGGAGTTGCCAAGCCGGACTGTAGAGAGGCCTTTGGCATTTATTTTAAGAACAGCAATATCATTGATAGGATCACGGGAGAGAACTTTGGCCGGGTATTCACTGCCGTCTATCATCAGAACCGTGTATTCGGCATCCTGGTCAAAGACAACATGCTTGTTGGTGAGAACAAGTCCGTCAGGGTGGACTATGAATCCGGAGCCGCCGCCTATCTTGATTTTTTCTTTCTGGCCGTCTTCGACTTCGCCGAAGAGGAATGGATTGCCTCCGAACGGCATTCCGGGAGCGCCATAGACGCCCTTAATTTTTGGAAGGAATTTTGATATAACAACACTTACGACCGATGGAGCGACCTTTCTTACCGCTTCGATGGGAAGCTTGTCGTATTCAGTAGATACATTAGACATATTCTAATAATACTAAAAAGGTTTCTTAATGAAAAGACTAAAAAGAGAATTTTTCAACCGGCCGACTGTGAAAGTCGCCCAGGAACTTCTGGGAAAATTTTTGGTCCGGAAAATAGGCAAGAGAATTATTAAAACCGCAATACTTGAAACCGAGGCTTACTGCGGAGCCAAGGACCTCGCCTGTCATGCGTCCAAAGGTTTGACTAGACGCACAAAAGTTATGTTTGGGCCGCCTGGGTTCTCTTATGTATATATGATCTACGGAATGTATCATTGTTTAAATATCGTTACCCAGAAAGAGGGAAGTCCTTCAGCGGTTCTGATTAGGGCTATTGATTGTGATGGTTGTGATGGACCGGGCAAACTTTGTCGGCAACTTAAAGTAGACAGAAAACTCAATGCAGTCGATATGACCAAAAGCAACTTATTATGGGTGGAAGATAATGAAAACAAGATTAATCCCCGACATATCAAAAAAGGCAAACGTATCGGCGTGGACTATTCCGGAAAGTGGAAGGATAAACTCTGGAGATTTTACATTGACTAAGCTGATAATTATGATACCTTACTTAAATTCAAAGCAGTTCTTTTAAAGGACACGGTTGTGGACTACCGCAACGTAATGCGTCTTCTGCCCGGCGATGAGGAGAGAATGGCCCTTGCAGAAAAGGGCGTATTTTCACTCGAAGAGATAGACAACTCTAGTTCTTATACGTTGACCCAGCACTTTTTGTACAAACATTTATTTCAGGTGAGTACTCCGATTTGGATAGTCATGAACTCTCCCGGCGGGGACGTTGCTCATGGTCTGGCGATCTATGACGCTATCAGGATGCTTGCGGCAAGAGGGCGAGAGGTTAATGTTTTGGGCATAGGCCATGTTGCCTCGATGGCTACGGTTATTATGCAGGCCGCGACAAACCGTTATTCAACGCCTCACACCCAGTTTCTTATTCACCAAGTTAGCCAGACCATTGTTGACCACGAAGAGGTTAACAAGAGCAAAGACAGGGTGGAGGAAACAGAGCGCCTCAACAATATTGTCATGGGCCTGATCGCCAGCAGGGTCGGAATTGACCTGGAAGAACTAAAGGAGCTTTGCAAAAAAAAGGATTACTGGCTTGACTCTGAAAGTGCCTTGAAATTCGGTAATCATGGTTTGATAGACAAAGTTGTTACCGAATTGCTATTCTGATATCCCGATTTATCGGGATTTTTTAATTCATAAAATTGAGGTATAGTGATGTCATGATAAAAAGCTGGTTAAGAAAAGAAATTTCAAACAAATTTCCGGATTCGAAGTTCGATATTTTGACACCTCCGGATGACAAGATGGGCGATTACTCCATTAATCTGGCTTTTGTATTGGCCAAGCGGCAAAAGACCGACCCAATGAGCGTCGGCAAGAGCTTAATTGGCGAGTTTTCAGGTGATAAAGAAATGGGCAAATATTTTTCGAAGATACAACTGGTACCGCCCGGATATATTAACTTTTACCTAAGCAATGATTTTTTAAAATTGGTTTTAGCGACAATACTGGATAAAAAAGATGGCTATGGTTCTTCAGACAGCGGAAAGGGGACAAAAATAAACCTGGAATTTGTTTCAGCCAATCCGACCGGACCATTGACGGTCGGTAACGCGCGAGCGGCATCTTTCGGAGATACGCTTTCTAACATTTTCAAAAAAACAGGATATGAAGTATCAAGGGAATATTACGTTAACGACGTCGGAGTTCAGGTGCAGAAACTGGGTGAATCTATAAGGTTAAGGATGAACAATGAAGAAGTTGGAGAAGATTTATATCAAGGCGAATATATAAAGGAAATTGCACAGAATTTTTCCGAAAGAGGTGTGTCTGGCGAGGATATTATTAACGAAGCGGTAAATACAATGACAGAAAAAGCCAAAAGCACCATGAAAGCCCTTGGAGTTGTGTTTGACAAATGGTTCTATGAGTCAAAATTGCACGAAAGCGGAGAGGTGAAAGAAGTTCTCGAGAAACTGGAATCAAAAGGATTTGTTATTGAGGAGGATGGAGCCAAGTGGCTGAAAATAAGCGATGAGCAAAAGGCAGTTCTTGTTAAGAGCGACAGCTCGACCACATATCTTGCCAATGATATTGCCTACACCAGGAACAAGTTTGAGAGAGGGTTTACAAGCGCAATAAATATCTGGGGCGCCGACCATCATGGAGATGTTGCTCGGTTAAAAGCTGGAGTTGTGGCGTTGGGATATGATCCCGACCGGCTTGAGATACTTCTTCATCAATTAGTTGTTCTGAAAAAGGGCGGAGAGTCGGTCCGAATGTCCAAAAGAAAAGGGAATATTGAAACATTGGATGATTTGTTGGCAGAAGTTGGAAAAGATGCTGTCAGGTTTTTCTTTCTGACCCGCGACCTCGGTACTCACATGGAATTCGACATTGACCTGGCAAAAAAAGAGTCCAAAGAAAACCCCGTCTTCTATATTCAATATGCTTTTGCTCGACTGAACAGTATTTTTGCGAAGATAAATAAAGAAGGTGCGCCTGATCTAGAGAAAATCAAAGAAGAAGAGGAATTAAGATTACTGAAAGACTTGGCCAAGTTTCCAGAAGTTATAGAAGATGTTTCAGGAAATTACCAGGTTCACCATTTGGCCCAGTACGCGTTGAACCTGGCGGGAGATTTTCATAAATTCTACGAAAAGCATCACGTTATTCAAGAGGATAACCCAGAACTTCAATCGGCCCGTTTTATGCTTGCCAAAGGAGTGCACACAGTTCTCAAAATCTCATTAGACTTAATGGGCCTATCAACACCTGATAGGATGTAGTATTATATTTCCCAGCTCGTTTAGTTTCGGAGGATTGTAAGTGATAGCGTCGGTCCACCTCTCGTGTGGCGCGGCCAGCGCCCTGTTCATACAAAAATACATCCCTCTAAAGTTTAAAATAGAGTCCCGGTGTTTTTGTGCATTCTTTGCGGGACTTGCCTCACACGTGGCCGTGGATGCCTGGCCGCATTGGGAATATACCCAGACCGGCTCGAAGCTTTGGGCGATATTGCTTGTTGAAACACTCTTTGTGTCTTGGGCGCTTCTTGGAACAAGTCTTGGTAGGTCTAGGTTTGTGGCAGGCATCATATTTTTTGGTATGGTCGGCGGAGCTGTGCCCGATCTGTCTTTAATGATCTGGGAGAAGTGGTTCTTTTGGCAACCCTTGCTTTACTTCCACTTTGTTATGCACATTTTCCACAGTGTTCTGCCTTTTTTCACCATCGGACCAGTTTTACAGGTAATTTTGGCAGGAGCGGCTATAATATATGTTCAACTGAAATCTGCTTAAGGCAGATTTTTTGATAGTTGATTTTTGAGCTTTTTTCTTGTAAAATTTACATTAATGGCTGATTTTAATTTTCCCAAAAAAGAAGAGAAGATACTCGACTTCTGGAGAGATAATAAAATATTTGAAAAATCCCTTGAACTTCGCCAAAAAGCGAAGCGATTTGTTTTTTTTGAAGGCCCGCCAACGGCTAACGGAAAACCCGGGATACACCACCTTTTAGCAAGGGCGTTCAAAGACCTTTTCTGCCGCTATAAGACCATGCGCGGCTTTTATGTTCTGCGCAAAGCTGGCTGGGATACGCATGGCCTTCCTGTTGAAATTGAAATAGAAAAAGAGCTCGGTTTTAAGAACAAAAAAGAAATTGAGGCCTATGGTATAGAAAAATTCAACAAAAAAGCCAAAGATAGCGTCTGGAAATACAAAAAGGAGTGGGAGGACATGACCAGGAAAATGGGTTTCTGGTTGGACGAGAAAGACCCCTACATTACATATGAGCCGAAATATATAGAAACGCTTTGGTACGTAATAAAACAGATCTGGGATAAAAATCTTTTGTATCTTGCTCACCGGGTCGTGCCGTTCTGCACTCGTTGTGGAACGCCATTATCATCACACGAAGTGGCCCAGGGATATCAAAAAGTAAAAGAGCGCTCGGTTTATATAAAATTTAAACTTGTTAGCCAGCCTGATACATATGTATTGGCCTGGACGACCACACCCTGGACGCTTCCCGGAAACTTAGCTTTAGCGGTTGGCAAGGATATTGTTTACATTGTTGCTAAAAAATTCGGAGAAAAATTAATTATCGCCAAAGATCTGGCTGAAAAAGTTTTGGGAAGCGGTTTTGAAATAGAAAAAGAGATGAAAGGAAAGGAATTGGTCGGGATGGAGTACAAGCCATTGTTTGATGTCAAAGAACTTAAATCAGATAAGTCGTACAAAATATATGACGCTGATTTTGTTTCGACACAGGATGGGACAGGCGTAGTGCATACAGCAGTAATGTACGGTGAGGATGACTACAACCTCGGAACAAAGCTTGGCTTGCCCAAGTTCCATACTGTTGATGAACAAGGGAAGTTTGTCCATGTGGGACAGGGTTTGGATGGCATGTATGTCAAAGACAAACAGACCGAGGACTTAATAGTCGAAATGCTCGACAAGAACGGAAATCTTTTTAAAACAGAAGAATACGAGCACGACTATCCTTTTTGCTGGAGATGCGGGACGCCTTTGCTTTATTACGCCAAGAATTCCTGGTTCATCAAAATGTCGGCCGTCAACAAAGATCTTCTCAAAAATAATCAGAAAATAAACTGGGTTCCCGAACATATCAAAGAAGGAAGATTCGGCCAATGGCTCAAGGAAGGCAAGGATTGGGCTTTTTCACGCGAGAGATACTGGGGTACGCCTTTGCCGGTTTGGAAATGTACGCAATGTCTGGAGCATCGAGTTGCAGGTTCTCTCGATGACCTCGAAAAATACCGCTTCCGTCCCAAAAATGAATTTTATATTCTTCGCCATGGCCACAGTACCAAGAATGGGTTTAGCGATACCCCGGCAATTATAAGCTCGCGCCTCGAAAACGATAAATATCACCTGACAGAGAACGGTAGGAAACAGATAGAGAAAGTCTCTAAGAAAATAAAAAAGCTCGGCATCGATATGATAATCTCATCGCCGTTCAAAAGAACAGACGAAACGGCCCATATCATCGCCAAAGAATTGGGCCTGAAAGTTCGTCATGACGAAAGGGTAATGGAATTCCAGCATGGCCTTATCAATGAAGGCAAGCCGGACACGATAATTCTGGGCAAGGGTGATTGGGAAAAGAAAATAGGAGACGAGGAAAGCTGGAAAGAACTGAAGAAAAGAATGTCCCTGTTTTTGAGAGACATAGATTCACAATATGATGACAAGAAAATTTTGATAGTCAGCCACGGCGATCCGATATGGCTGATGGAGGCGTTTACTCTTGGTTTGACTGGTGAAGAAGCGATTGCCTCACGGGATGCTATTTATCCCAGCCAAGGAGAATTGGGAAAAATAGATTTAAAGAACTGGCCGTATGACGAGAATGGCGACTTGGATATGCACCGGCCTTATGTCGATGCCATTACTTTGAAATGTGGCAAATGCGGTTCAGAGATGAAGAAGATTCCTGACCTGATTGATGCCTGGTTTGATTCCGGCGCGATGCCGTATGCCCAGTGGCACTGGCCGTTCGAGAATGAAAAAATGTTCAAAGACCAGTTCCCTGCTGATTTCATAGCTGAAGGAATTGACCAGACCAGGGGCTGGTTCTACACATTGCTTGCCATTTCGACCCTCCTTGGTAAAGGGGCGCCATATAAAAACGTCATATCCTTGGGTCTTGTTCTAGACGAGAAAGGACAGAAGATGTCCAAGTCAAAAGGAAACGTGGTCTCCCCGTTCGAAATAATGGAAAAGTTCGGTTCCGATCCGGTTCGGTGGTATTTCTACACCATCAATTCTCCGGGCGAGTTCAAATCTTTCTCGGAAAAAGATGTTCAGGCCAAGCTTACCGGTTTCATCTCGACTCTTCAGAACTGCATTAAGTTCTATGAGTTATATGGCAAAGGCGAGGGCGGTTCTTTCCACAGCGGCGGAGCGTCAAACCTTCTGGACAAGTGGATATTGTCCAAATTCAACGGACTGGTTGAAAGGACCACGATGGGCCTAGATACATATGAGGTGACTCAAACCGCAAGGGAGATAGAAAAATTTATAGTGGAGGACCTTTCCAACTGGTGGTTGAGGCGTTCAAGGAAAAGAAAAGAAGCTTTGGGCTTGTTAAGATTTCTGCTTTTAGAGGCCGCTAAAATCATTGCGCCGTTTATTCCATTTTCGGCCGAAGATATCCATATGCGCATGCATGCCGGCCAAAAAGCCGGAACAGAAAGTGTACATTTTCACGACTGGCCGAAAGCGAATAAAAAATTGATCGATAAAGAACTTGAAAAACAAATGGAAGAAGTCCAAAAAATAGTAACTTTGGGACTGGGTCAAAGAAAAGAGAAACAAATAAAAGTCCGACAGCCGTTGAGGGCGATACATCTTGGTCTTTCAAATGACTTTCCAAAAGATCTCGAAGACCTCATCAAAGAAGAGTTGAACGTGAAAGAAGTGGTTTACGACAAAAGTCAGAAAGAGTTGGTTTCTTTGAACACGGAGCTTGACCAGGCCTTGATTCACGAAGGCTATTCAAGAGAGTTGATGAGACAGCTCCAGGATATGAGAAAAGAAGCAGGATACAGAATGGACGAAGAGGTCTTCGGCCAATGGCATTCGGATGACGCAGATCTGTCGGGGGCGATAAATAAATGGAGCGACGAGATTAAAAAAGACGTTTTGCTCAAGAATTTTGAAAATTCCCAGAAAGGCGACAAGGCCTACGATGTTCAGAAAGAGTTTGAGTTAATGCCAAGCAAAAAAATCTGGCTCGGTATTTGGCAAAAGAAATAGAGCTTCGCAGGCGTATCGATCATCGCAACCGTTCACGTTTCCCAGCGTGAAACGCTCACTGCGTTCTCGGTCCGGATTTTGTCAAGACTTTCAGTCATTGACAAACCATGCAATCCGGATTCGAAAGCTTGCTTTAACCGATATGCCAGCTCCGCTAAAATTTATGAATAAGATTATTTTAATAGGCGGTTCTCCAACTGCAGGCAAAAGTTATACAGCAAGAAAACTTGCTGAAGATTTGAAGTTGCCCTGGATTTCTACAGATACCATTAGGGAACAAATGAGGTGGATAGTCAGAAAAGAAGATTATCCAAATGCGTTTCACCACTTTGTTGAAAACGGCCCAGATAAGGCAGTTGAATTTTTAACTCACAATGCTGCGCAAGAAATAGTTGAGCATCAGAATAAAGAAAGCGAGGAAATATGGAAAGGTGTGCGAGGTATAATTGAGGGAGATTATGCGTGGGGAGATTTTATTGTTGAGGGTGTAGCTATCTTGCCTAGATTAGTTGCTAGCCAGGAGTGGAAAACCAAGAAAGACATAAGGCCAATATTTTTGATAGATGAGGACAAAGAAAGAGTTAGAAATACTATATTTACCCGCGGCTTATGGGACGAAGCCGAAAAGTACCCAGATGATGTGAAAGAAAAAGAAGTTGAGTGGGTCTTTGCTTTCAATGAATATATAAAAGAAGAAGCGAAGAGATTCGGTTTACCTGTGATATCAATCGGTAACCGAGAAGATTATATTAGTGAAATTAAATCCCTTATAAAATAAATGTCTGAAACTAAAACAACCGAATTTTCGTTTATTTTAAAACCAGCTGAACACGGCATCGGTGTTTTTGCTGCTCATGACATTAAGGTTGGTACGTATTTAAGATTTTTTGGCGACGAAACCATTGCAACAGATGTATCGGTTATTAGAGACAAAAAAGATGTTCCAGAATTTTTTAGGCAATACTGTGTGGATAGAGGAGAAAAATTACAATGTCCCAAAGATTTCGGCGCAATGGAAGTTGGCTGGTATCTTAATCATTCAAAAACACCCAATGCTTATCATGGAAATTATGACTACTATGCCTTGCGGGATATTAAAGAAGGAGAAGAAATTACCATAGATTACAATTCTCTTGAAGAGCCGGAAGAATCAAAAGAGAGTTATTATCGTTAAATAAAAAAGAACCCGGCGCCGAAGCCGGGTGGGCAGTTCCTCTTGGCGCAATGGAGGCGCTTGATAATGGAGACAACTGCATCCGTGAGCAAATATAAACAATAGTGATGAAAATTTTATGAAGGTACACGGTGTGGTAATAAAAAAACAAAATACCAACGAATATGATCAGTTCGTTACTTTCTATACCGAAGAGTTCGGTAAACTTACTGCTATCGCAAAGAGCATATTAAAACCGAGCTCGATACAAGCTATGCATTTGGACACCTTGAATTTGGTGGAGTTTGAGCTCATCAACGGACGAGCAATGCCGATAGTAGCTGGAGCTCAAGCGGCTAACTGTCATCGTGAACTGAAAAATTCTATTCCGGCTCTGGCGGTGGCGTCATTTTTTACCGAAGTCGTGGACAAAATGGTTCTTGAAATGGAAAAAGACGAACGACTCTGGAGTTTTCTGGTTGATACTCTCGACAAGCTGAACCGAGTTGGCGACCTTAACCTTGTAGCGTTTTTGAGACAGAAACAGTTTTACTTATTGGGTCTCTTGGGATACTCTCCCCAGGTTGCCCAAACGGCTTCGGCCGACACTCTGTACCGGCCTGGCCGGTCAGCGATAGACGATGCTTTCGAGTATAATTCCGGTTTTAGATTAAAATCATTAAACTTCATGCATTCCGTGCTATCATTATACTTAGAACGTAGCTGGCCCCGCCAAATTCAAGGCAAAAGCGAGCATTCGACTGAAGCATAGCCAAGCTATGATGAAGGAGAAGCGAAGCTTTTAACGAAGAAGTTGGCGGGGAGCGTCTCCGCCTCATAGCGGCGGAAGCGGCCAGCAAGTTATAAATGCAATTTCTCTATAATTATAATCAATTGTTAAAATGGCTAATTTTACTGGCTCTCCTTTTGGCCATAGTCAGTTTTTTGGCGTTTTGGTTCGGGGGGCCGTCTTTTTCGGAATCGGGAGTTAATTTATCTATAGACGGGCCAAATCAGGCCTCAGTTGGCGATGAGGTGGTTTATAAGGTGAAATATTCCAACAACACCAAGCTTGATTTAAATAGCATGAAATTCAAGTTCACCTACCCTGATGATTCGGTGGTTTTAAAAGATGGAGCCGCCGTAAAGGGGTCATCTGAAACATTTACCGTGGACCAATTGTCTCCGGGCCAAAATTCCGAAAAAGAGTTCAGGACTTTTCTCGTTGGCGACAGGGGAAATATCAAGACGGCAAAAGTCGAGCTTTCATACCGGGCCGGCGATTTGCGAACGGTATTTCAAAAAGACACAACCCTTTCCACGACAATAATCAGCGTGCCGGTATCGCTTACTTTGTCGGCGCCGCCCAACTCTGTTCCGGGGCAGGCGGTCAACTACATGCTGGACTACCGAAACGAATCTGGCGACGACATTTATGATCTTCGATTCGAATTCGCTTACCCCGATGGATTCGGTGTCCAAAGAACAGCGCCTTCTGCAAGCGAAGGAAATTATGTCTGGAATATTCCGGTTTTGAAAAAAGGCGGCGGCGGAAGAATAAGCGTCACCGGTCAGCTGAACGGCAAAGAAGGCGAAACCAAGATAATCTCGATAGTGTTGAAGAGGAAGATCGGCGGCCAATATGTGAATTACGAAAAGGCCGAAACATCTTCGGTAATAGCGAGTTCTTTGTTGGGTGTGGGTGTCCTTGTGAACGATGCCGCCGACTACTCGGCATTCGCCGGCGATGACTTGAATTATACTGTTAAGTATTCCAATAACTCCAATTACAATCTTGCTGGCGTCAATTTAACCGTGAAACTGGAAGGGGAGATGTATGATCTTTCGAGCCTCGATACCAAAGGCGGATATTTCGATAATTTCAGCAATACCATCACCTGGAATGCGAGCGCGGTGAGCGACTTCTCTAATTTACCGCCCAACAAAAGAGGCCAAGCGGCTTTCAGGGTAAAACTCAAGAGTAATATTCCATCGAGTGTTTCTGGCTCAAAGAATTTGTTTGTCAGGGCGACGGCCAGATTGAGTACGCCCAATGTTCCTTCTGGTGTCGGGGGAGACGAGATCTTCGCTCAGACAAGCGTGGTAACCAAAATTTCTACCCAGCCAACTTTAAGACAGGTTGTATATTACAACGATGCGGCTTTCGGTTCCTCCGGCCCCATGCCGCCCCAAGTCGGGAAAGAAACCGTCTTTACTGTTCACTGGCAGATAACCAATCCCGGCAATGACATGAGCGGTGTCAGGATAAGCGCCGTGTTGCCGGTCGGTGTAAGCTGGAAAAATGTTGTCAGTGTCGGGTCCGGCCAGCCGGAACCGATTTACAACCCAAATACATCCGAGGCTGTCTGGAACCTCGGCGTACTTCCACGGGGTGTTGGAGTGACCGGAGCCAAATATGAAGCGAGTTTTCAGGTCGCGGTAAAGCCGGCCCTGAACCAAAAAGGAAGCCCGATACTTCTTCTTAAAAATTCCAAGCTGGAAGGCCAGGATACATTTACCCAGCAGAGAATAATCGTTCCCGCCCAGGACATGACAACCAATGATACGACCGACCGCCCTGGAGAAGGCGCGGTCCAGTAAAAATAAAAAATTAAAATGCAAAACGAAAAATTGCTGGAAAAAATAGTGGCACTTTCGAAGAGGCGTGGGTTTATATTTCCCGGCTCGGAGATTTACGGCGGCCTCGGTGGTTTTTATGATTTTGGACCCTTGGGCGCAGAATTAAAATTCAACATCAAGCAGGCCTGGTGGAACGATGTCGTCCGGATGCGCGATGATGTTGTCGGCTTGAGTGCCTCGATCATTATGAATCCTAAAGTCTGGGAAGCCTCCGGCCATGT
>OBEQ012727257.1_pt1 | contig 16282 bp, 15 predicted proteins | sample 1670901 | NCBI WGS metagenome assembly OBEQ01 (sample SAMEA104232315, study PRJEB22302) | groundwater metagenome | biome: forest; feature: aquifer; material: groundwater | place: USA | collected 2011-08-07 | depth 5.4 m
AACTTTCTATTCTTTTTAAATGTTTTGCTCCTTGATTTGAAAAAGCAGAAACCATGAAAAATTGACCTATCTTCTCTTCTAGCGTCATTTCTGACAATTGTTTTTGAGCCCAAATATCTTCATTTGAAACTTCTGACTCAAAAGATTTACCGTGTTTTTTTCTAGTAATATACGATGAAGTTACAATTAAAACAATGCTAGAGATTGATACAATAAAAACATACTTCAAAAAGCGGGATATATTCATACTTCAAAATTAAGGTAAGAAAACCACAAAAGCGAGATAAATTATACTTTTTTAGAAACTCGTGTCAATGAAAGCCAGAACCACCAAATTGAAAGAAAAAATGTTATTCCAACAACTTGATGAGCAGTTCCCCAAAAAACGGAAATTCTTCCTTCATCCAACAATACAGTTTTAATACCGAGAACGATTTGTAATATTAAAAGACTTCCAATAAAAAAGAAGTTGTTTTTCAAACGAGCATAATCGAAAGGTATATTTTTTAATTTTAAAAAGAGACGTACTATCAATCCAACAATAATCCATGGTAACAATCGATGAATAAAATGGATAATTGTTACGTTCTCTGTGAAATTACTCATTCCTCCTGCTGTCCACATATTGTCTGGAATCATTTTTCCTCCCATATCTGGATAAGTTGGATAAACATAAGCTGCTTTTTTCCCTGACATGAAACCACCATAAATTAATTGCAACAATACAATTCCTAAAGTGTTTTTCAATAAAAAATTTAAAGAATGATTTGATTTAACTTCCGTCTCTCCAGCTACAATTTTCACCTCATAAATCAGCCAAAGCAAATATGTTATTAATAACAAGGCGGTTAGTAAATGAGCAGTTAAACGGAAATGACTTACATGAGGTTCATCAACTAATCCACTGGCAACCATGAACCATCCTAAAGCACCTTGTAACCCACCTAAAATTAATACCACAAACATTTTTAAAGCTAAACCATTGGCAATAAAATATCCTTTTCTCAAAAAAATCAAATAAGGAATAAAAAAAACGAACCCCATGATTCTGCCCCATAAACGATGTAAATATTCCCAAAAGAAAATGGATTTAAATCCATCAATTTTCATATCTGAATTTTTTAAAATAAATTCAGGTGTTTGCTGGTATTTTTCAAAAGCAATTTTCCATTCCTCTTCTCCAATTGGGGGAATAGTTCCTCCAACAACTCTCCATTCTGTAATTGATAAGCCCGAACCTGTTAAACGAGTAATTCCACCTATCATTATCATTATCATTATCATAACGATACCTGATTTCAACCAAAATAGAACGGGTTTCTGCTTCATAATTATCCAAAATTTGAAACAAAAATACTCATTATTTGACAACTTTTAAACGAAAGAAGAAAAACGATATTATATTATTTTAAGATGCTTTAAATTGATTTTTGTTATTCAAAATGGGAAAGTTATTTTGGTTTAATTATGAATTAAAAGCTTCAAATATTCCTCATCCATTTTAGTTATCCAAACTTGAAATTGACGCTCTTTTAATTCATTTATTAAATACTGAGGTATTATTTTATGATGAATTAACAAGGATTGCCCTTCTACTAATTCTTCAAGTTCATCAAGAATTGTAATTATCTCCAATGTAACTTCTAAATCCCTCACATCCAACTCACTGCAATGCCCCTTAATTTTTTCTCTTTCGTTTTCAAACTCAATATTACTACACATAAAATCGGGTCTACATATTTTTGTTTTTTCTAATGTTTCCATAATTATAGTGAAATTTGTATACTTTATTTTCTTTCAGCCCCTTATTAAGCCTTTGTTTCATAGCAAAGGCTTAATTTTTTAATTTAAGAGGAAGTATTTAATCAGTTAGTTTATAAGCTCTTTTTCCAATGCAATTGCTCCTGGGAATAGAATATTATTTTCTAAATGAATATGCTGGTGTAAATCTTTTTCAAATTCATTTAATTTATGAAACAAGACTGTATATGACGCACATGCATGAGCTGGTGGTGTATACCCATTGCTTAACATATTCATTTTTTCTGAAACATTACCGACATGAGTATGATCATTTTCCATCATTCGAATTGGGTTTTCGATTGACCAAAAAGGTGATGAATCCATTTTTGTTTTGTTCTTCTTAGCTTCTGTTAGCTCTTTTATATATGGAAAAAGAATATTCTCTTCTTTCACCATGTGATCTGTTAACTCATCTGCAACAATATTAAAAAGTTTCGCTATTTCTATTAATTCAGGATGTGAATCTCCATGACGACTAGCAACTTTTTCAGTTAAGTGATATAACATTGGCAATGATTCTTCAACATATTTATGATGAGTGTTTAATACATAATCAGCTAAAAAACCTAAATCCCAACTTTTATAATCTAAATTATTCTCTGCAATTTTTGAATCAATTTCGTCTAATGATTTTTGAACTAATGCAACATCTACTCCCTTTTCATTGCAAGCATCTTTTACCGATTTTTTTCCTCCACAACAAAAGTCCAAACCAAATTTTCTAAATACTTCTGCTTTTCTAAAATCATTTGCGACTAATTCACCAATTGTTTTTGGTTTTACATTACTATTTAATTTAGTAATTTTTACCACCCATACTAATGGTCCTTCTTCTAAATATTCCCATTCAAAAACTTGACCTCTTTCAGCTATAAATTGATAATAAAGTGGTTTCGGATCGTGGTCATTTTGTATTAATAATGCCCCCCCATTTATTAGAGTATCGAATTTATTAAAAATAGTTGAATGCTTTAAACTTGATTCAATTGCTGTAACATCTATAGTTTCCATTTGTATCGTTTTTAGTATTAATAAACTGTTATTTTATACAAATATATGACACAAAATATTATTAAAAGATAAAAAAGTCTTCTAATAAATTAAAACATGATAACAATCATTTAATAGTCATTAAAAACATAAAAAAGTGTAGAAAAATCAGAAAAAAAATGACAACAGTATAAATAAAAAAGTACTTTTAAAAAATTTAAGTAAAAATTGTAATGAAAAGAATAACGAGTTTAATTTTAATCATCATTAGTCATTATAATGATGCACAAGTTGGAAATGTTTTATATGGTGAACGTAATTTAGCAACTACTAAATCCTCTCTTTTTTTTGACAAATTTGGTATTATATATCCTAATCATTTGATTTCTGACTCTTCATTAACTCAACACAATGCTTCTATTTCTTCTTGGTATTCAGAAAATGAAGAAAAGTTCATAGTAATTTCAAAAAACTACAATTGTGCTTTTTCTAACTATAGCATTGAAAACTGTTCAACTTTGAATGACTCAATTGCCAATCGTTTTTCTAGAGAAATAAACAGTCAATCAAATAGTTATTCATCTATTACATTTTTGATTCATGGTTACCGAAAATCATATTTATCACAAAATGGAGATGTGAGTTCTGTCCAAAGTTTTCAAAATATAAAAGATTCAATTTCAAAAATACAGCAGACAAATACAAAATTCATTGAAATTTATTGGGATGCAATGTATGATTGTTGTTTTTCTACAAGTCCTAAAAAGAATAAACTTTTGTTCGAATTATTTGAAGGAGCTCAGATAAATGCTGCGCTTGTAGGGATTTCAATGAGAAAAATAATCAATGAAATTAAAAAGGATGAAATCAATATAATTACACATAGCCTTGGAGCGAAAGTAGCTGCTTATTCACTCTTTAACATGGATGAAAATAATCAAAAAACACCATCCAATAAGCTAATTAATATTTTTATGATTGCTCCAGCAATTTCTGGAAATATGATTACTGATAATTATTTCAAACGAAATTCAGCAATCGATTATAAATCAAAAGATAATTATAGATTGATAATTTTATACAACGAAAATGATTTTGCGCTAAGAAAAAAGGATGATAAATTTTTACTTTTCGGTCCAGGAACTTATAAATATGGAAATACTTCACTTGGGTGCAATTATAAAAATTGTATTTCTAAATTAGAATATGAATTCAAAATCAACTACTCGACTTCAAAAATTGAAGTGTACGATGCAAGTTCTATAGGTAAAAAACATCATTTAGAAAATTATTCCAGTTCAAAAGAATTTAAAGAAATAATTAAATCAATCTATCCTATTGACTAGTATTTAATTATCCCATTTCCAATATTCTGCATGGAATTCTGACTCTAATTTAGTTTCTAAAGAATCAACAAGAAGTGGGAAAAAATCTATCCCTGTAATCGTTTCTACACTATCAACTGTGACTACGAATTTTTGTAACGTCAATTTAGATTCTTTATTTTCAATAATAAAAGCGATCATCTTTTCATGATTTTTATGATTATCGAGAATCACTTTATAATATCGTTTTGGAACAGGAATTTGATGAATTCCAATAGTTGATAAACTGTCTTCTAAAATTGGTCCAACCACTATATAAATAGAATCGTATAATTTAGCCCAACTTCTTGTTTGATCTTCCAATTTATTCCATATACCTCTGTTAAAACTAGGATTTTGAGGAGAAATATTACTGAAATAAAATGATTCTAACATCGTTATTTCTGAAAAAGTCATATCGGCTGAAGGAGCTAAATGTCCACGATCATACCCTGACTTTAAGTAATCTTTTGCGTTATCCGTTTTTAATATTTTGGGGTCAGCTTTAAATTTATCCTTTCGGTCAACAACTTTAATCGTTTCAAATGCAGTTAATTGATATGCCACCCAATTAGCTTGACGAAAAATCGAATTATAAGAAACAGAATATCCTGTATGTACAACAATTGTATCTTTTTTACCAAATTGAGGAATTTCAAGTTTTGAATTCGTTTGACCAAATCCAATTAGAAAATATTCAAGAAAGAAAAACAGTAAAACAAAACGCATGGATGTTCTATAAATTTTCTAATTCAACAGGAGAAACTTCAGAAATTAATCCTTTATTGTTTTTAACATTGAATCTGATATAATAGTTAAACGTGTTCCCTCCTATTATTAGATCCGTGATAACAACTATACTCGAATCCATTTTTAACCGAACTTTGTCACCTGGTTTAAAAGAAAAATTAGCACCAACATCATCACGCAATTTAGAAGCTTGAACAAGCGTTTTATAAATCCATAAAAAATCCATATTGTTTTGTAAAGAATCTTTTTTGAAATTAATTTCTTTGTTTGTTCCTTTTAGAATTTTAATCTCATTGTGCAACTCCAACATTTCAGCATTCATTTCGCTAATAGATTTTGAAAAATTAGCTTCTTCTGATTTAAGAGATTTATTCTGTGAATAAATTATATATCCTCCAATCATAATTGTAAATACTATAAGAACATAAACATACTTCTTAAAATTCGATTTATTTTCAACTTCATTCATGCTTCATTTTGTTTTTATAATAATCAAAGTTATCAATTTTAACGAAGATTTATTCTATTATTTTAATTAAAATACGCTAGCGATAATTAACGATATTTGTAAAATTTTTAGTCCTCATCTTTTGACGTTGCCTCATAAAAAATGCTAAATTAATGTTAAAAATTATTTTTTTTGAATCAAAATAGATAACTATGCATTAATAAAACATGAATAATTATTTTAATGTTGTCAATTTGTGATGGTTGAACAATTTTATTGGATATAAATTACTATAGGATAGGGTTTAAACCCTATCCTATAGTAATTCAATAATGTAAAATCATGATTTTACACACGTAATTAAATAGAAAAAATGAATAAAATTAAAATAGATACTGATAAGTCAAAATTAGACATTGATTTTATTCATGCATTCATTTCAAAAGCCTATTGGGCCAAAGATAGAACGGTCGAAGAAATGCAAACATGTATTGATAACTCATTCAATTTTGGAGTTTATCTGAACAATAGTCAAATCGGTTACGCAAGAGTGGTTACAGATTATTCTCAATTCGCTTATCTTTTAGATGTGTTTATTGATGAAAAACATCGTGGAAATGGCTTTTCCAAAGATTTAATGAATTTTATAATGTGCTCCAAAATTCTAAAAAACATAAAAACATGGAGACTTGCTACATCAGATGCCCACCTTCTCTATCAACAATTTGGATTTACGGCATTATCGAAACCAGAAAATATGATGGAAAATTTAACTAATTCTCAACCTTGATTTGAAATAAAAACTACTATATTTACATTCGTTTAATTTTTATTTTATGAAAAAACATCTTCCTTTGATTGCTCGAATTTTAATTTCATTTTTATTCTTTCTTTCGGCATTTGCAAAAATGTTTGATATAACTTGGATATCAGGAATTTCGATAAAAATTGAACATTTCGAAAAGCAATTGGTTGATTTAAACATTGCTTCTTGGTGCTCAGCTCCTTTTCTCTCTCGAATCATTATTGCAATTGAACTAGCTATAGGTATAGCCATCCTTCAAGGACATTACATTAAGAAGTTGGTTGTACCTTTTACAATAGGATTATTAATCGTTTTCAATATTCATTTAGCGACTGAAATGTATAAACATGGAGCATTTAATGGAAATTGTGGATGTTTTGGTCAATTAATTCCAATGACTCCATTTGAAGCATTTATCAAAAACCTAATCGCAATTGCTCTTTTAATCTATATTTTTAAAAATGTAAATGACAAAGAAGTTGGTCAAAACAAATCGATTTACTTGATAGTAATATACCTATCATCCGCTCTATTCATGTTTGTGTTTTTCCCTTTTTGTCCATGTATTAGTGAACCAATTATCTCATCTCAAAATCAAGAAAACCCAGTAGATACAAACACATTAATTCCTTCATTACCTATAATTGACACAACAAATACAAAAGAAATTACAACCGAGAAAAAAACGTTAATAACCCCTGAAATAGTAAAAAATGTAAAACCAACAAAAATTATAGAAGGACCGAAACCAGTGAAATCAAAATTTTCTAAATACACAACATTCGGTAATACAACCGTTAATTTAGATGAAGGAAAAAAAGTTCTATGTCTTTTTGTTCCAGGTTGCGACCATTGTAGAGAAGCTGCAAAAGAAATTGGTAAAATGTCGAAAAAAGAAGGTTTTCCAGAAGTAGTTATCTTATTTATGGATGAGGAAGCTGAATTAATCCCAGAATTCTTTAAGGTTACTCAATGTAATTTCCCCTATCAAGTAATTGGTATCACCGAATTTTGGAAAACAATTGGAAGCAATTCAAACACACCTGGTGTTGTTTATTTACACAATGGTAATATTGAAAAATTTTATGAAGGAACAGAAGCCAATCAATTCAATGCCGAAGGATTTTTAAAAGCAATCGAAACAAAATGACACAAAAAAAAGCTATATTTTTAATTTTACTTTTTTTAATTTTTAGTAATTTAACTTACTCGAAAACGAAAGAAACAACACCTCTTCAATCAGATAAAACGATTTTAAATAAAGTTAAAACGAAAAGAAAACCTCTAAACAAAAAAATTGTATATTTAATGATTGCAGGCTTAATTATTCCTTTAGGTGCTGGATATTATGTTGTCAAAAAGAAGTAAAAAAAACAATCATATCAGAACAAAATGAAATTCTAAAATAAATTGTAAATTTACATCTAGTTACAGCTTTCAAATCTTAAAAAGTTTTTAAATCTAAAATGAATAATTCAACGAGTACATTTAAACAGATATATGATACATTCGTATTAATTTATTCAAAAAAAATAACAATCCTCTTATTTGTCTTAAGTTTTACAATTTTAGGTTTTGTAAATTACCATTATAAAATATTATTTAATGGTCATGAACAAAAAATAATTACTGACATTTCTTCAAACTCCATTCACAGCGAAATAATTACGAGTTATTTGGTTGCTGTAAATGACATGGATACTGATCAAAAAATGATAAATTTAAAGCTTACTAAATCAGAAGCGAATTCATTAAATCAAATACAATGTTTTCTAATTCCTATGCCTGCAGTTAATTCAGACTTAAACATTCGATCAATCGTTAGATTAGAAATAAAATATAGTAACGGAAAATCCATTAATAAAATAATCAATCATTTAATCCAATATTTATACAAACAACCTTTTATCATCGATAAAAATAAAAAGTTCAATCATCTCTTGCTTACAAAAAAAGCACTTATAAAAAACATGGATTATGAGATCAAGAGAATTGAGAATAACAAATTCACTTTAAACGATTTTTTAGAGTATAATAATATTAACACAATCGATTTATTCAAATTTAGATTAAAACTAGAAACAGAAGTATTAGATTCTGCTTCGATCACAATTGTAAATAAAGGTGTAGTTAAAAATTACGCAAAAGACGAAACAATAATTTTATTAAAATCAATCATAGGATACCCTATTTTAGGTATTGCCATAGCCATTCTTTTTATATATTTTAACAGAACAATTCAAATTATAAAAAAGGAAAAAAACAACCCGAAAAACTGACAAAAAAAACAATTACAACAAAGTAATTTGTCATTTTGACATTCTTTCTGACAAATAGATGTGAAAATTCTTTTTAACTTCATTTGGATTCTATTTTGAGTAAAAAAGACAACTAAAAATATATAAAATGGACTTCACTAAATTCACAAACAAATCGCAGGCGGTAATTCAAAATGCCCAATTTTTGACTGAAGAAAAAGGTCAACAAGCAATAGAACCAGGACATTTATTGAAAGCAATTTTCTCAGAAGATAAAGATGTTATCCCTTATTTATTGACAAAATTAAATGTTCAACAAAAAATACTAGAAAGCACTGTTGACAGCATTATTGAATCCTATTCAAAAGTTACTGGAGGTCAAATTTATTTATCAAACAATACACAGAAAATTTTAACCAATGCAATTCAGGAAGCAAAAAGTTTCGGAGATGAATTTGTTACTATTGAAATGATTGTTTTTTCAATGCTTGATTCTTCAGAATCAATAGGAAAACTATTAAAAGACAATAAAATCACTAAAACAAACTTAAAACAAGTAATTATGGATTTAAGAAATGGGGAAAAAGTGACATCAAACAATCAAGAAGAAACATATAAATCTCTTGAAAAATATGCTAAAAACTTAAATGAATTAGCTAAAGCAGGAAAATTAGATCCTGTAATTGGTCGAGATGAAGAAATACGTCGGGTATTACAAATACTATCCCGTAGAACGAAGAATAATCCAATTTTAATTGGAGAACCAGGTGTAGGAAAAACAGCGATCGCTGAAGGTATAGCTCATCGAATAGTTGATGGTGATGTTCCTGAGAATCTTCAATCTAAAATTGTCTATTCTTTAGATATGGGAGCATTAATAGCGGGAGCGAAATACAAAGGAGAATTTGAAGAGAGGTTAAAAGCTGTTATCAAAGAAGTCATTAATGCAGATGGAGAAATTATTTTGTTTATTGATGAAATTCATACATTAGTTGGTGCTGGAGGAGGAGATGGAGCAATGGATGCTGCTAATATTTTGAAACCTGCTTTAGCTCGGGGAGAATTAAGAGCAGTTGGAGCTACCACTTTAAATGAATATCAAAAATATTTTGAAAAAGATAAAGCATTGGTTAGACGTTTTCAAACCGTTTTAGTTGACGAGCCAACAACAGAAGATGCCATTTCAATTCTACGAGGAATAAAAGATAAGTATGAAAATCACCACAAAGTTTTAATCAAAGATGAAGCGATTATTGCAGCAGTTGAACTTTCTCAACGATACATTACTGATAGACAATTACCAGATAAAGCAATCGATTTAATTGATGAAGCTGCATCTAAAGTCAGAATGGAAATAAATTCTAAACCTGAAGAATTAGATGAATTGGAACGTAAAATAATGCAACTTGAAATTGAAAAAGAAGCAATAAAGCGTGAAAACGACACTAAAAAACTTGGATTATTAGAAAAAGAATTATCAACTATTTCTGAACAAAGAGATCAATTTAAAGCAAAATGGCAAGCTGAAAAAGATGTAATAGAATCGCTACAAAAAGGAAAAGAAGAAATCGAAAACTTAAAAATTCAAGCAGATCAAGCGGAACGTTCTGGTGATTATGGATTAGTTGCCGAAATTCGTTATGGAAAAATAAAACAAATTGAAGAATCTTTAGAACAAATTAAAATTAAACTTCTTGAAATGCAATTGTATTCTAAAATGATTAAAGAAGAAGTTGATTCTGAAGCAATTGCTGAAGTGGTTTCTAAATGGACGGGTATCCCTGTCAATAAAATGATTGAAAGTGAAGTGTCAAAACTGTTAAAATTGGAAGAAGAACTTTCTAAAAGAGTAGTTGGACAACATGAAGCAATTGAAGCGATTTCTAACGCTGTTCGACGTTCAAGATCAGGCTTACAAGACGCTAGAAAACCAATTGGATCATTCATTTTTTTAGGAACAACAGGTGTTGGTAAAACGGAATTAGCAAAAGCATTGGCTGAATATTTATTTAACGATGAAAACGCTATGACCAGAATTGATATGAGTGAATACCAAGAAAAACATTCTGTTAGTAGAATGATTGGTGCGCCTCCAGGATATGTTGGATACGATGAAGGTGGTCAATTAACTGAAGCTGTACGAAGACGTCCCTACTCTATTATTTTATTAGACGAGATAGAAAAAGCACATCCAGATGTTTTTAATATTTTACTTCAAGTTTTAGATGACGGAAGATTGACAGACAACAAAGGTAGAGTTGTAAATTTTAAAAACACAATCATCATCATGACCTCTAACTTGGGTTCTCATATAATTCATGAAAAATTTGATTCAATTAAGCCTGGAGAAGAAGAAAGAGCTTCCGAAAAGGCAAAATTTGAATTACTTGAATTATTGAAACAAACAATTCGTCCTGAATTTCTTAATAGAATCGATGAAACAATCATGTTTTTGCCATTAACGAGAACAAACGTAAATCAAATTGTTCAAATTCAATTAGACAATTTAACCAAGTTATTGAAAGAAAAAGAGATAAATTTAGTAGTAACAAAAGAAGCATTCAATCATATTTCAGATATTGGATTTGACCCTTATTTTGGTGCAAGACCAATTAAAAGAGCAATCCAAAAGGAAGTGTTGAATGAATTATCGAAAGCATTATTAGCAGGTAAAGTGGATACAAGTAGTGATGTGGTAATGGATATGTTTGATTCAAAAATAATTTTTCGTAAGCCGATTTCGGCGTAGAGACGCGATTCATCGCGTCTAAAATAAAATGTGATGAATTATTGAGACGCGATAAATCGCGTCTGTACTGACGATTTTTTTTATAAGCATCCATGCTTATAAAAAAAATCGTATTTTTGCATCCGATTAATTAATTTTAGAATCCAAAGGAATGAGTACAGCATTAGGAAATCATATTCTAGTTGAGTTTATGAATTGTGATCCGCACATTATGAATGATGTCGCGGCGATTGAGAAAGATATGGTTACAGCAGCACAAAAAGCTGGTGCAACGGTTATTAACTCAACTTTTCACCATTTTTCACCTTATGGTGTTTCAGGTGTTGTCGTTATTCAAGAAAGTCATTTAGCTATTCATACATGGCCAGAATATGGTTATGCTGCAGTAGATTTATTTACTTGCGGAGAAATGGATGCTTGGATTTCTTTTGACTGGCTGAAAGAAGCTTTTGGTGCAAAATCATATTCAGCAATTGAGTTGAAACGTGGATCTGTCAATTTACTACAGAGAAATGATTTCGACATGACCACCATGCGTCAAAAAGCGAGTGAATGGGCGAATCCAGATTTCTATACACGTAATGTTTGGTTCACAGACAAAGACGATATGCAAGCACTTTCTTTACGTTTTACAGGTGAAGTATTTTACGATGTTCAATCTCCATACCAACGTGTAAGAATCATTGAATCGTATAAATATGGTAAAATGTTGGCTTTAGACGATATGGTTATGACTACTATTGAAGACGAATTCCATTACCATGAAATGATTTCACACCCTGCAATGTTTACGCACGGAAATGCTAAAAATATTTTAGTAATTGGTGGTGGAGACGGTGGATCTATCCGTGAAATACTTAGACATGAAGGTGTAGAAAAAGTAACTATGGTTGAAATTGACGGTGAAGTAATTAAGGCTTGCAAAGAGCATTTACCTACGATTGCTAATTCATTTGATCATCCAAAATTAGAATTATTAGTAGCTGATGGAATAGAATTCATGAAAAATGCAGCTCCAGAATCGTATGACATTATTATCGTTGATGGTTCAGACCCTGTTGGTCCAGCTGAAGGATTATTCTCAGTTGAATTCTATACCAACTGTTATAATGCATTGAAAAAAGATGGAATCATGTTAGCACAAGGTGAATCTCCTAAATTCAATGAAAAAGCATTTACCGAATTGAATCATACATTACAAGATATTTTCGGAAAGGATAAAGCACCAATTTCTTTATTCTACGTACCAACTTATCCAACAGGAATGTGGTGTTTCCAATACGGAATCAAAGGAGAAAAACATCCAAAACAAATTACAAACGAAACTGAAATTGATGCTTTTTCTGATGCTCAAGGGTTACGTTATTATAATTCAGATATTCACAAAGGAAGTTTTGCAACTCCAAATTTTGTGAAATCATTACTTAAAAAAGAAATATGTCAAACTTCGACCCAAACGGCGTAGGAATTGCCAATGGTAATTTATTTGGATTTCCAGTAAACGAATCAGAGGCTGACATTGTTATTATACCAATTCCATGGGATGCTACGGCTTCCTATGGAAAAGGGACAAGTGAAGGTCCAAAAGTTATACTTGAAGCTTCAACACAATTAGATTTTTACCATCCTAAATTAGAAGACGCTTACAAAACGAAAGTTTACCTTGCTCCTATTTCTCAAGAATGGGCGAAAATTAATTCAAAATTATGTATTGAAGCAATTGAATATATCTCATTTTTAGAAGAGGGTGGCGATGTATCTCAAAATAGTGACTTTCAAAAAACAGTTAATTCGATTAATGAAGCACAAGATGCTCTAAAAAGTAATCTAAAAGAAAGAGCACTTCAATTAATGAATCAAGGTAAAATTGTTGGGGTTTTGGGTGGAGAACACAGTGTTCCTTTAGGCTTATTAGAAGCAATTGACTCTAAAGGGAAACCATTTGGAATACTTCAAATTGATGCTCATGCTGACCTTAGAAATGCTTACGAAGGATTTACACAATCGCACGCTAGTATTATGTTTAATGCTTTAAAAAACTGCGAAAACTTAATAAAATTAGTCCAAGTTGGAATTCGAGATATTGCTCAATCTGAAATTGATTTGATTAACTATAGTAATGGAAGAGTTTCAACTTATTTTGATTGGAGTCTAAAAGAAGGTCAATTCAATGGGGAGACTTGGAATTCACAAGTTGAAAAAATAATTAATGATTTACCAGAAGATGTTTATATTTCTTTTGATATTGATGGTTTATCTCCAGAACTTTGTCCAAATACCGGAACACCTGTTGTTGGAGGATTTAAATTAGAAGAAATCAATTATTTACTATTTAAGCTAGTTGATTCAGGAAAAAGAATTGTAGGTTTTGATTTGAACGAAGTTTCTCCAGGCAATAATGGTGACTGGGATGCAAATGTTGGATCAAGAGCTTTGTGGAATTTAGTTTGTGCAACGGAAAAAAACAGAAGAATTTTAAATAAAATTTAAGAGGTTAAAGCATTGCACTTTTCTAAATAAAAGTTATTTATAGCTTCGAATTTGTACACAAGAAACGTTTTTAATTTTAATTTCTTCTCCTGTTTTTTTCAAAAGTCCTGTTTCGGCATCTCGGTTAAATACAAAAACATTTCCGCTGATTACATTAGATACAATTAGAAATTTTCCAGATTCATCAATAGCAAATATTCTTGGATGGTCACCTAACGATGATTGATAACCAATTATTGTTAGGTGACCATCTTCTTGAATCGAAAAAATAGCAATATTATTTTCTTCTCCACGATTTGATGCATATAAAAACTTTCCATCTGGTGAAATATGAATATCGGAACTTTCAAAACCTGTTATTACTTTTTCTGAATGCGTATTAATTCTTTGGACACTATCTAATATACCGTCATTGTATTTATAAACATTGATTGTTCCTGTTAATTCCTCTATACAGTATGCAAATTTCCCATTTGGATGAAATGTAAAATGTCTTGGACCACTACCTAAAGTTGACTCAATATAAGGTTTTTTGGAAGGAATTAAAGGTTTATCTTTCTCATTTTCAAATTTAAAGCATCTAATTTTATCAGCGCCTAAATCGGTGCTAAATATATAATCAAAATTTGGAGAAAAAACAGTTGAATGAATATGTGATCGATCTTGTCTTTCTGTATGTTTACTTCCTTCGGTAAATTGAAAGTTCTGAACAATAGAGTCGATACGACCATCTTCAGAAATTGGATAAACAGATAGACTTCCTTCTGTATAATTACCATTTATTAACCAATTTCCATTTTTATGAACCGTTAAATACACTGGATTTTCTCCACCACTTCTTTGATTGTTAATAAATGTCAAGGATTCATTAATTGAATTAAATTCAAAACTACTTACACTTCCAGCATTTACTGTTTTACTTTCTGTACAAGCAAAAAGGTATTTCCCATTTGGAGACATAGTCAAATAGGATGGGTTTAAGATACCTTTTATAGAGGTCACTTTTGATAAATTTCCACTAATTGTATCTAATTTATATACATAGATTCCTTCTGTTGTTTTATCTCGATTAAACGAGCCGAAAAACACATATTTATTCTGGGAATATATATTAAAAAAAGTAAAAAGTACCAATAATAAAATAATTGCTTTTAATTTCAAAATTGTTTTATTTGAATTTATTAATTACCGTAAATACTAAATATTTTATCTAAAATTATTTCAATTCCTTTTTCCGCATCGTCAGATTGGATATTCGTAAAAATGATAAATGCTTTATTAGTTTGTTTACAAATATATACTTTTGTTAAAAAAGAGCCAGGATTTCCTTCGTGGTAGGAATACTTTAATTTGCTAATTTCGTCCGTATACCAATTCCAGCCAAAAGCAAATTCAGGTAAACCATAATGCATTAATTCAAAATCTTGAGTACTTAATTTTTCAGAATTCCCCAAAAGCCCGTTTAATTGTAATTGAATAAATTTTGTATAATCGAGTAAACTTACATTTATATTTCCTGCAGACGACAACCAATTTAACTTGAAATTGTCGGCAGGTTTTTCTGGTTCCTTTTCTTGGTTATGTCCCCAAGTTTGCTGTTCATTTTTTAAATTTGGCTGACCAAAATCAAATTCTATATTTAAAGTATTACCAAGTTCAGTTACCAGCGTTTTATAATCTTTACCAGATGCTTTTTCAAGCATTAATCCAGCTATAACATAGCTTGGATTTGACCAATAATATTCTTTTTTTTCTTCAACTGGTTTTTGTTGCAAAATCCAAGAAACAAAATTATATCTCTGTTCTTGTTCGTTTCCATTTATTTCATTTTGAGTAGGAGTTTCATTTCCATAAGACCATCTAATGACATTTGCTCGAAATGTAATCAAATCCTGTAAAGTCAAATTGTAATACGATTCATTACTTTTCGATTTTAATTCAGGATAAAGATCAAAAAATTTTGATTCCCATTTAATTTTACCTTCTTTAACTAGAATTGAAGCAATATAACTTGTGACAGTTTTAGTATTTGAACCAATCCTGAATTTATCAGTTAATTCCGCCTTTAAATCTGAGTTTATTTTTTTCGTTCCAAGTGCTTTTATTTCTACTATTTTATCAGAAGAAATTATAGCGTAATTTAGTTCAGGAATTTTATATTGAATTCTAATACTATCAACAAATTTTTCAATGGTCTGACAGTAAGAAACATTTAATATTATGAAATTTAGAAATACCCCAAGAATTATTTTTTTCATATTGTTTGCTATATTTTTCGAATTCAGATAAAGGTAGCCAAATAAACAGTAAAAAATTAAAAACCTACCTTTGTTAATGAAATAATTTTAATACTATGTCCAACTGCAAGTCAAGTGATTTCTTTCTCATCTCTATTTCTCACCACATAAAAAAAAGCCCAGTCGTTAAACTGAGCTTTCCTTTGTAGCGAGAGCGAGATATGAACTCTCGTCCGCCAGCTGGCGGATATGAATCCTAGCTTTTAAACGTAAAGAAGCCCAGTCGTTAAACTGAGCTTTCCTTTGTAGCGAGAGAGAGATTCGAACTCGCGTCCGCCAGCTGGCGGATATGAATCCTGAACTTTTAAACGTAAAAAAGCCCAGTCGT
>OBEQ010938436.1_pt1 | contig 16281 bp, 12 predicted proteins | sample 1670901 | NCBI WGS metagenome assembly OBEQ01 (sample SAMEA104232315, study PRJEB22302) | groundwater metagenome | biome: forest; feature: aquifer; material: groundwater | place: USA | collected 2011-08-07 | depth 5.4 m
CGTTTTAATACATCAATCGCATCTTCAGGTGAACCAACAATCGGTTCACCATGTATGTTAAATGAAGTATTTAACAAAACCCCTCTGCCGGTTAATTCTTTAAATCGATTAATAATCTCCCAAAGCTTAGGATTAAATTCTTTTTGTAAAATTTGCGCTCTGGCAGTTTTATCATATGGATGTATAGCTGCCACTAAATCATCTCTACGGTCTTGCTTGGTATCATATGCCATCATCATGTAATAACCTGTACTTTTATCTAAATATTTAAGGTACTTATCTTTATCTTCATCCAAAATTATTGGCGCAAAGGGCATCCAAAAATCTCTATTCTTTATCATTTTATTTATCTCTTCTACTACTTTTAGATTTGAAGGGTCTGCTAAAATGGATCTGTTACCCAAAGCTCTTGCTCCCCATTCTGAACGATCAACAAATCTAGCTACAATTTCCCCTTTGGATAAAAGTTTAGCTATTTCTAATTCTATATTCCGAGGATTAGTAATTTTAAATGCTTGAAGTTTTTTACCCAGCCTGCTGATATAAGAAATGTCAAATGAAGGACCTAAATATAAATCTCCAATCGGTTCAGGATTTTTATCCGGGTTGGTTTTTTTGTAACCATAAAAACAAGTTCCAAAAGCATTCGATTCATCGCCAGGACTAGGGAAAACAAAAAAGTTTTCTATACCAGCATTATTGGCGAGCAGTTTATTTAGTTTAACATTCATAAATACGCCTCCAGCTACTGCCACTCTTTTTATACCCGTTCTTTTGATTGCCGCTTGTACCCACTCAACCATCCTAACTTCAAGCAGCTTTTGAGCTGCGCCGGCAATATGATCAAACCTTTGTCCTACCAGTTTTTCCTGACAAAGCCTCAAGAAACTATGTGAATTCACAGTTGTTTTTAGTTTAAGATTTTTATGATCAACCATTATCCAGTTTTTTATAATATTGAAAACTTTATCCAGATCTTTTTTAGCTGCATACGGGGCAAGACCCATTACTTTATATTCATGTTCACCTGCCTTCATTCCCAAATAGGTTGTGATCGCGCTGTAAAAACCGCCTACAGAATTATTCTGGGAAGTTTTCGAAATTCTTTGTAATTTGCCGCTCTGATACAAACTAACTGTTGCAGATAAACCATCACCTTCAGCATCTGCAGTAAATACTAAAATTTTATCTATTCCTGATTTTAAAAATGGAGCCCCATAGAGCGTTGTATAGGCATGGCAAAGATGATGATCTACAAATAAAATTCTATTTTTATCCACACCCGTTGTATTACTAATTACCAGTTTTCTGTTTTTTTCTATCGCTCCTTTGAGCGTTTTTGAAACCAAATTGTAACCAAATTCATTAATTCTTCTGGCATGGGGGTATCTCCACTCAACCTGCTCAATCAGAGTCCGGTGGCCAAGTTTTAAGAAATTATAAAGAGCGGTGTTGGCTGATCCTTTAGTAGTATGCGGTCCTATTGGAGGCGGTACCTCTGAAGCAATAACCAATAAATCAATTTGCGCCGGGTTAATACCGGCAAATTTTAAGCAATAATCAATAGACTTTAAAGGCAAACCGAAAAAGTTTTTAATTCTGTTAAATCTTTCTTCTGACACACAGGCAATTACCTTACCATCTTTTAGCAAAGCAGCAGTAGCATTATGATCCGGACTAATCCCTAGTATATACACTATATTTCCTTTTTTGCTTTAATAAAAATTGATACCCCACTTTTAGCTGGAAATAAATCATTTAATCTATCTAAAAAATTAATTGACCAAAAACCTGTTTTAATCAAAAATGGTTGTTTATTATTTTTAAATTTATTCATTCCATTTGATAAGTTTTTAGGGAGTCTATTTGAATAGAAAAGCTTTGCAATAAAATTTACTATATAGTGATTGAATGGCAAACACCAGCTAGTTAAAGCTTCGCTCTGTTCAATTTTAAAACCGGCACCCTTAATAAGCTTCTCAACTTGATCCTTTTTATAAAGCCTGGTGTGCTGATTCCAAATTCCTGCCCAAAATCCTGATTTGATATGGGTTTTAAAAAAATGTAACAAAACCCAATTAATAGGGTCCCAGAAAAAAGGATAATCTATATTACAAGTTGTTAAGGTAAGTATCCCACCTTTTTTCAAGACTCGGTAAGTTTCTTTTAACACAGTTTCTTCTTGGAAAACATGTTCTATTACCTCACTCATGACTATTTTATTAAAACTATTATTTGGAAATGGCATTTTGGCTGCATCTGCTAATATTAATTTAACTCTTTTATTATCTATAAATTTAGGGGCATCCTTTAAAGCCAATTTATCAATATCAATCCCTGTTAATTCAATATCAAATTCTAATCTGTTGAGCAAACTAAGATAATAACCATTTCCACAACCTACTTCTAAAATTTTATCCCCATTTGCTAAATTAAGTCCTTCTACTATCCTTCTAGCCCTTCTTTTTAACGCCATATCTCCCACTGTTTTAAGAGAATAGTCCAAATTGTGTTTCATATGCTCTGATGATTGTTTCTGCATTTTTTTCAGAATATCTCCTTTCTGCAAACTTCCGGCAATTTTTGGCAAGCTTTTCTAACTCGTTCCTAAACTTATAGAAATGTTCAACGGCATTCTTAATATTGCCTGGATTTATATCTATTATTTTCCCAACCGTTTCATCTAACGCCTCTGGAATTGCTCCTCTTCTGGCCCCAATAACAGGGGTCCCACAAGCTAAGGACTCTAATATAACTCTTCCAAACCCTTCTTCTGACACAGAAGGTACAATTAATAAGTCTGATCCACTATAATATATAGGTAACTTCCCTGAATCAACCCCCTCAATATATTCTACATTTGATAATTTCAAGGTAGCCTCTTTTACTTTAGCTTCAAGTGGTCCTGAACCAATAATTTTCAAATTTATATCCTTATTCCACAATCTCACTGATTCAAGTAACTCTTCTATTCCTTTTTCTTGTACTAATCTCCCTACAAATAAAACAATAAAATTATTTTTCCAGCCTAGTTTATTTTTGGCATCAGCTATTTTCTTAAATTTTTCCAAATTAATCCAATAAGTAAAATTTGTTAACTTTGCTTTACTAATCTCAAGTGACTCAATTTCACTGGCTGCTTGCTTTGATAACCCTAGACAATAATCAGCATTTTTAAAAATAAGTGTGACAAATTTTCTATATAAACCTTTCTTTGGGAAACTGTATATACTATGGGTTGAGATAATAACTCTTTTTCCAAATACCTTACCCCAAAATACCCCTACAAATCCTGCTACTAAACCATGGGCATGAATTATATCAGGATTAGCTAAAATTAAAACTACAGGAGTAACAAAAAATAGTCCAGGCAAAAGATAAATAAATTCAAGTAACGGGTAAAATACCAATTTATAAAATAAACCAGGTAACCAGGGTATTCGTAATATTGTTAATAACCTATCCTTTTCATAAATTTTTGAAGAAGCTTTAGTAGTTAAAGGTTTGTATGTAAGGACAAAAATTTCCCATCCTCTTTTTATCAAAACAGAAACTAAATCAGATAAATGAGTCTCCACACCACCAATGTTTGGTCTAAAATGAGCAGTTAATTGTAATATTTTCAAAGTCTTTTTATCCTTCCTATCAGGTAACCCAATCCACCCCAAAAAAGCTCTATCGTTAGCATAACAATCATACCCAACGATAAAATTGGGTGTGTAATAATTTTATTGAATTTTTTATAAAAAACAGGTCTTAAAAAATAGATAGTCTTAGGACTTAAGACTGAAATATTTTGTTTTGATAAATATCTATGAGCTCGTAGTGCATAATAAAATTTCTTTTTGGCTAAATCAAAAGGTGAGTTAATTTTTTCGTAATGATAAATTAATGATTGAGTTCTACCTATATTATAACCAGCCTTTTTAACGCTTTCTGGCAAATCCCAGTCCTCAGGCCCTGTAATCATCTCATCATAACCACCTACTTTGTTAATTGCCTCTTTTCTAAAAAATCTGGCCGCATCTGTTATTTCATCTCCTTCTTCATTATAAAAAGACCTCTCGAATGCTTTTACTTGCTCCCAGAAATTGGAAGCTATTGATTGTTCGGGAATAACAATTGCTCCAATTTTTTTATCGGACTGACATATTTGTACACACTCCTTTACTACATTTGAAGAAAGTTTCATATCCGCATCAAGGAAAAGAAGGTAATCTCCTGTCGCTTTCTTTGCTCCAAAATTTCTTTGGGCACTTCTCTCTGGTCCCTGAGTAAAGGTACTTATACCCATCTCTTTTGCTATTTCCACTGTTTTATCAGTTGAATTATTATCAACTAGAATAATTTCTTTATCAGAATATGTTTGCTGTTTTATGGAAGAAGTTAGTCTAGCTATTACTGATTCTTCGTTCTTAGTAGTAATAACTATTGAAACAAGTTTATTTTTATTCATAATTCAAGATAAATACTATCATAAAGTTGAATTATGTATACCACTTAGCTAAGATTACTATGCATGACTTACCTCCCACCTTTAATAATAATATTAATTAGTTTACTAACCCTTTTTCCTGTTTTTCATGTTGGTTTGTATGGAGATGACTGGTTGGCAATTTTTAGATATGTTGTACATGTAAGCCCTCCATCAAAAGAAGGTTGGAATTTATTTACTTATTATCTTACTCCCTATGGCTCTCAGGATATTATAATGGGGTTACTTTATCGCGCTTTTGGCACTAACGCCTTCTATTACGAAATCACTTCCTTTATCTTCCGAATGATCGCAGCTTTTTCACTATATCCGCTTGTTTTCTATCTTACCAAAAGTAAATTAGCTAGCTTTTTCTCTATGTTATTTTTTTCAATTACTACGATTGGATTTGATAGTACAGGCTGGTTACTCACTATGCCTACATATCTTACAATTGCCTTCTTCAATATTTTTCTCTATTTTTATATTAAATTTAAAGAAATAAAAAAAGTTAAATACTTACTTTTTTCAGGGATATTTTTTTACCTTGCATATGTAACTGCCTCGCAAAGAATGATTGGAGCACCACTATTTATTTTATGCTTAGAGCTATTTTGGTTGATTAAAGACAGGACTTTTACTAATTTTAAATACTCTTTATTTAGAGTTATGCTTATTTTCGCCATATTACTTACTATTAGTATTTCTGGACATTCATTGGGAAATAGTGGGGATTGGTTTAGCAGATTGGATTCAAGTATCGCCACAATTCAAAAGATGTTAAGCGAAGGGCGTTCTGAATTCTTTTTATATCCAATAGTAACTATAGGAGGAATGTTTATTCCCAATTTTGCCTTCCCAAGTATTCAAATAAATTCTAAAAAAGATATGTTATTTTCCGTTGCTCTTCCAGCCCTTGCCTTTTTTCTACTCTTTTTACTCATAATTAAAGCTAATATAGCTAAACTTACCAGAGGAGATATCTACAAGAGCCTGCTCTCAGCAATAATTTGGATCTTTATTGTATTTATGATACGTAAGTTAAATATCGTTACCTTCTCTTCATCAAATCTGATTCTTATGGCAGTAGTAGGAGGATTGGTAATTATTGTATGGATCTTATTAATGTTTAAATATTACTCTCAAAAAAATATTCTTATTGCACTTTTTCTTTCACTCTCTTGGACTTTATTATCTTTTTTTGTAGCCTGGCTGTGGAATCCTGCTTCCTATATTGATAGTACTCATAGATACCTTACAACTTCAGCAATAGGTGTCTCTATATTTTTTGCTATTATCATAAGCTTAGGGAGAAAATTTAACAACCAAGTCTGCTTAACGTTGTTACTATCACTATTTCTATTTCTGCATATCACCTCAACTAGAACATATATTGATAAATTACTGAACTCCCACAGTCAACAAACAGTTGATAAAATTTGGTCTGCTATACCCCATATTCCTGCTGTTGGGAAAGAACCTTTGGTTTTCTATTTTGAAAAAGAAAGTAGTAATGCTTCAATTTTGGGAGAAGCAGTCCTTTTTGGTTTTCCCTTTCATATATCTCTTTTATATAATCTAGCAGAGGGTGCTAAGATTCCTGCAGTAGTGGAGAATTGGACAGAGGTAGTTTCAGCTGTTTCTGATGGTCAATCCTTTAAGCCATATGGTTATCCATTAAAACCTATCCCAGTAAATCATGTTTATGGTTTTCATCTTCAAGGCCAGGATAATCTAATAAATATTACTGACGTAGTAAGACAGAAACTGACTGAGGAAAAATAAATCAATGGGATTATTGCTGGGAATCTTTTTCATTTTTTTTGTTAGCTTTCTAACATTCCTCCCTAGTTTTAATCTTGCTCTGTTCGGAGATGACTGGTTAGCATTTTTTAGATATCTTGTACACCTAGGTCCTATTCCTTTGGAAAATGAGAACCACTTAAGCTATTTCTTAACTCCCTATGGACCACAAGATATTATGATGGGCTTACTACGTAATTTCTTTGGTTTTAATGGCAGTTACTACCAAATGACATCTTTTACTTTTAGATTACTTGCTGCTTTTTCACTTTATCCGCTGGTTTCGTATCTTACTAAAAGTAATTTAGCTACTTTATTTTCCATATTGTTTTTTGCCGTTACAACAACCGGTATTGAAACCACAAGCTGGGTATTTAACATGCCATCATATATCTCCTTTACCTTTTTCAATATATTTTTGTTTTTCTTCTTAAAATCCAGGGAAGATAACAAGGTAAAACTTTTACTTCCAGCTGTAATTACTTTTTTATTAGCATATATATGGGCCCCCATTCGCATGACAGGAGCTATTCCTTTTGTTTTTTTAATTACAATATTTTGGTTTCTTCAAAAGAGAAATAAGAAAGTGGCCAAAAAAGCTATTATAAGTTGTTTATTAATCTTAGGAGTATTTTTATTTATATCTTTAATAGGAAAAAGCAATGGCAACTCAAATGTTTGGACAGATAGGTTTATAGGCGGGATTACTGTAGGACTAAAATTTCTGAGTACAGGAAGATTTGATTTTCTTTTTTACCCTGTTATTATATTTGGAGGAATGTTTTTCCCGGATTTTATAGTACCTTTACAGTGGCTTGTTCAATCAAATTTTCAACTATTTTTTTTAATTTTCCCAACATTTTTAATATTTATAATATTTGCAAAAATAATCACTTCTCTTATTAAGATTGTAGCAATTAAATCTATTAGAATAATTATTCTATTTGCTTTAGTCTGGTCATTTGTAGTGATTTTTATATACTCACAAAATAGTAACATACTATCAAATGCTGTCTATTTATTTTTATTAACATTTGGTGGATATTTTCTAATCTTTGTTTTGTTCCTATTAATTAAACTTATTCGCCAAACAAGCGTTGCTGAAGGAATTTTTTTATCACTCTCGTGGTCTTTTCTATCATTCTTTTTGGCTTGGTGGTGGATGCCTGATACAATTTACCCAAGTTACCATAGATATTTAACAGTCTCTGCATTAGGCATCTCAATCCTTTTTGGAATGATAATAAGTCTGGGTAAAGAATTTAAAAATCAACTTTTTTTAACTATAGTATTATCCATATTTTTGATTTTGCATATATCTTCTACTAACTACTATCTTAGACTAATGGAAAATTTCCATAGTCAGCAAATAACTGATAAAATCTGGTCTTCTATGCCATATATTCCAGAGGTAGGGAAAGAACCTTTAGTTTTCTACTTTGAAGGGGATAGTAATAATTATGTAATCCTACATAATGTTCTTACCTTTGGTTTCCCTCCGCATATGCAACTTTTATATAATCTAGCATACAGTGATTATGCCCCAGTGCCAATGGGAAACTGGAAAGAGGTGGTTTCAGCTGTCAGGGATGGTCAATCATTTAAAGCATATGGCTATCCATTAAAACCTATCCCAATAGATCATGTTTATGGATTTCATCTTCAAGGATCTGATAACTTAATAAATATTACTGATCTGGTACGTCAGAAATTAGCTGAGGAGAAACAATGAAGATAAGATGTCCTAACTGTACCATTTCTCCGATTGTTCATAAGTTTAACTCTAATAAATTTCAGATCTACTTTTGTAAAAAGTGTTTGAATGGATTTACTTATCCTGTTCCTGGAAAGATGGACAAATATTATAGCGACAGTTATTGGTTGTCTACAGGACTTCTTGGATCTCTTAAAGATACACTCTATCATTTGTTTCAGGTAAGACGAAAATATTGGATCATGAACTTTTTAAAAAAGGGGGATATTTTAGATGTAGGGTCCGGAGAAGGCACCTTCAGTAAGCTTTTTAAAAAAGATTTCCAGATTACATCCTTAGACGTACCCTCTGCTAATATTAAAAATCCCGATGTGCTAAAAGTTGATTTTTTAAAATGGAACCCTAAAAAAAAATTTGATGCTATAGTTTTTTGGGAAAGCCTGGAACATACTATTTCCCCCTTAAAATATATGAAAAAAGCGGCGAGTATTTTAAAAACCGGAGGGTACATTTTTATAGAATATCCCAGATCCGACTCTTGGGAAGCACATCTTTTTAAAAATTACTGGTTTCATTTAGACCCTCCCCGTCATCTATCCCACCTAACCCCCAATGGTGTTGATGAAATTTTGTCCATGACAAAATTAACATCTTATTCTCACTGCGGAGTGCTCGCTTTAGAATATACTGCCGGGGGATTTGTAGAAAGTATATTAAATCTATTTCTATCACGACCAAACGATTTTTTTAAAAACCCCAAAAACTCCGTTTTTGTATTTTTTTTAATACCAGCAATTTTCATCTCTATCTTTATGGAAGTAATCCTTTTTATTATTGGGCAGTCTCCAATTTATTTAACCGTTGCCAAAAAACTTAATCTACTTAAATCCTAATCTTTCCAGCACCTCAGGTGTTATATCTATCACTTCCCTATCCTTAAGCATAAATGCATAGAAGTTATCCAGTCTAAAGAATTCTTCTCGTCGTTCTACAGCGAGATAGTTGGACACACATAGACTGCTTACTTGAAATCCTTTAACACCATCCTTTACTGCTACTGACTTTTCAAGATTACTTCTATCATAGATAATACCAACACATCCGTTGATCACCTCCCAATTCCTAAAAAGCATTGTTTGTTCAAACCCTACGAGTAGAAATATGGGATAAAATGTCTGATTTGTTGGGGTCTCGAAATAGAATAGTGCAGGATTCTTGTCCAGGGGCTCTTTAATGTAACTAAGCAATTTGCTCTTCATTTGTTCTTGATCAGAAGCTTTATATCCTGTTTGAAGTAAATCTGTAAAAGTTGTATTAATCTCTCTACTACTAATCAGGTATAAAAATAGTATTATTAGAAACAAAAAACCTATCAAAGTATATTTTAAATAAGAATTAACTATCCGCTTTATCTTATCAAACCCAATTACCATTAATGATGCCAGAAATAAACTGCTACCTATTGGCGGTATTATCAAATACCAATGTATCCCTTCTTTATAAGTCAGAATATCACCTATGATAAACCAAGTACCCCATAAAAATACACAGGAAAAAATTGGGCCAATAAAAAGAGACAGGAGTAAAATATTTGATCTATGGCTCTTCAACCATATAATTAAACTTGAAAATGCAACAGAGATAACAAAAAATCCAAAAAAGATTGCATAAGTACTAATCGGCAAAAAACCTTTCACGTTGGGGCCAACAGTACCTCTAATATGAGTAATCAGGAAATAGCTTAGGATTTCAAAAATCACATTTACACATATAATTCCCAGGATAAAAAAGAGGGGCTTTTTAGTAATCAAAAATCCTATTAAAATTGCTAAAATTGAGTAAATAATTACCGATCCATGAAGCAAAAAAAGTAAGAAATTTCTAAAGCTATCAAAGGTAATTTGCCCAAATATTAACGGCCAGTAATCATTGGTCAAAAAAGTATATCCTAATCCTGCAAAAGGAGTAAGTAGCAGTTGATAATTACCATAAGTTAAAAATCTATATACGATCAATGGTCCATTCAGGTAACCACTTGTTGATGGATGCAAAAAAAGCATCATTATAAAAAAAGGGGAGAATAATATGACTAATCTTAGTGAAGCAAATAGTAACCCTACCAACCCTTTTAATTTGATCCATATAACAACTTCTACAATGATAATAATTAATAAAAGAGGATATATTCTAATGGGCGAAAATAGAAAAGCCAAAAATAAGAGAATAGAAGTTATGAATAAAAATTTTCTTTTAGTCTTAAAAGATAAATAGTATGTTATAAGACATATGTTCATAAAAAAAATTGCCAGATAGTCACTACCTTTAACCACAAATTGCAGCGCTCCGGCAGATGAATAACTTATTGCATAAAGCACTGTGACTAAAAAAGCCAGTAGTCTTCGTTTGAATACTATTAGTATCAGGGGGTATAAAGAGAGGGTAGCTAGTATTTTAAAGATTATATTAGTTATGTGATAGGCTTGATAATTGCCTTTAAATAAGCTTTCAAGTATACCTATATAAAGTACTTGATTGGTAGTATAAATGCCTTTTGCATGAAAAACGCTAAAAACCTTATCTAAAAAATTTACGCCTGTTCCAATTGTTTTATAATCAAACAACAATAACCATTCCTCCACAGTAAATCCATTGTGAAAAATAATACTGAGCAGGGAGAATTGTATAATGACAACAATCAATATTATTAGAAAAAACTTCCATCTCATTAATGATTTCATAACAAGTGTATTTTATTCATCTAAAGTATTATAATTTTAATATGAAAAAGAAACAGAAGATAGTAACAATTTTTATTGCCTATAATGCCGGTAAGACTTTAGAAAATTTTTATAAGCATTTTCCTAAAGATTTAGTCGATGAAATAATTCTAGTTGATGACGCCTCAAAAGATAATACTTTTGAATTGGCAAAAAAATTAGGTATTATATCCTATAAAAATCCAGTTAACCTGGGCTATGGAGGTAATATAAAAAGAGCTTTATCGATTGCACTTCAAAGAGAAGCAGATATTTTAATAGATATTCACCCTGATGGTGAATATCGCCCTTCGGCCATTCCGGAAGCAATTAAAAAAATTCAGGAAGGATATCAGTTTGTATTGGGTAACCGTTTTACAAACTTTCTCAAACCTATCAAAAGCGGAATGTATATCTGGAAATTGATTCCCCTCAGATTGTTGAACTCCCTGGATAGTTTGGTATTCGGGGTTAGATTAAACGATTTTCATCAAGGGTTTAGAGTATATACTAAAGATATGTTAATTAAACTGAATTACAAGGAGAATTCAAATGATTATCTATTTAGTTTTGAACTAATTGCCCAGGCTATTTATAAAAAAATTAAAATCTCTCAGGTTCCTGTTGAAACAATTTATACCGGTAAAAAAAGGGGTGCCAGCTTAAAAAATAGTGTTAAATACTCGCTTGGGACATTTAAAATATTATTGTTATTTATCCTGGCTAAATCAGGATTTAGGACAAAACTTTTTTTATGAAAATATTAATTACCGGTGGCAATGGTTTAGTTGGTTCACATTTTATTGAAAACTTTGATAGGGACTCAGAAAGAGACCCCATCATCCTCTCCCCTACCAGGGAAGAGTTAAATATTACAGATAAAGAATCAGTAAAGAAGTTTTTTAAATTAAATAAACCTGACACTATAATACATTTTGCCGCTTTTACTAATGTATCAGAAGCAGAGAAAGAGCGGGGTAATCAAAAAGGCCCTTGTTGGCTTGTTAATGTAGAAGGAACAGCTAATCTAATTAATGCTGCCAATAGCTCATACTTCATCTACATATCAACTGATGTAGTTTTTTCAGGACGCAGGGAAAACCCGGGACCATATCAGGAAGACTGCCCGACTGAAGAAAATCCAAATCTCCTATCCTGGTATGGATGGACTAAAAGGCAAGCAGAAAAACTTATTATAAACAATTTAAAAAATGCAGTAATTTTACGGATTGCCAATCCTGTTAGAACTAACTATGAAAGTAAGCTAGACTATATCCATAAAATTCTCAATCTTTATGATACAGATAAGCTTCACTCAATGTTTAGTGATCAATATTTAACCTTAACATATATTAACGAGGTAACTGAAAGTCTGAAAATACTTTTAGAAAAAAGGTTATCCGGGATCTATCATGTTTCAAGTACTAATGTTTTTACTCCATACAAACTGGCAAATTTTTTAATAGAAAAAGCGAGGGGCAAGAAAGAATTTGTTAAACCGATTAGCATTGAAGGCTTTTTGAAAGATAACCCGTCCAGATATCCTCAATATGGTGGACTGAAAGTAGATAAGACTCAAGGAATACTTAATCTTAAGCTTAGAACCTGGGAAGAAATAATTGATTCTTTGATTAAATAATGGTCAGTTTAGGTATGGCAAGAATAAATTTTCCACCCCTTTTTCTATATTCGGATTGTTTTTTAATTATTTCATCAGCAAAATTCCATGCCAACAGTAGCGTATAATCCGGTTGATCTTCTAATTGTTTTGATTCCGGATATATTGGAATGTGCATTCCCGGAGTATATTTACCCTGCTTGTAGGGAATAGAGTCGACAATATAATCAAGTGTCTCTGGTCCAATCCTACAATAATTTAATATTATATTTCCTTTTGCAGATGCGCCATATCCTATTATTTTTTTACCGTCCAAACGCAATTTCCAGAGAAGTTGCACTAATTCATGTCTTACTTTATCAACCTTTCTTCTAAATTTTAAGTAGGTCTGAACATTTAGAATTCCTTTTTTCATTTCAAGTGTCAAGAATTTTTTTACTCTTCCGGTGGAATTTTTAGGTTCCTTACTTACCAATACCCTAACAGAACCTCCATGAACCGGAAGTTTTTGAACATCTATCAAATAAAGACCATGTTTTTTTAATAGTTTTTCAAAGGGGGTAATAGAAAAATACGAAAGATGCTCCTGATAAATAGTATCAAACTCAACCTTTTCAATTAAATCAATAAGATAGGGAAACTCTGCAATAAGTAATCCTTTATCTGAAAGCAGTGTTTTTATACCTTCAAAAAAATCATGTAAATCGTGCACATGCGCTACAACGTTGGTAGCAGTAATAGTTTTAGCCGATCCATATTCCTTCTTTATTTTACCTGCCAGATCTTTGGTAAACAAAGCACAAATAGTCTTAACACCTTCCTTATTTGCTTTTTTAACAAGATTTTCGGCCGGATCTACTCCCAATACTTTCATTCCGAGCGATTTAAAAGACTTAAGAAGAGTTCCGTCATTACTGCCAATATCTACACTTAAATCTCCCTGCTTTGCGTCTGTTACGTTAATCGCTCTTTTAGCTAAGGAGCCAAAATGAACTCTCATAGTCTCAGATGTGGATGGGATATACACATAATTTTTAAACATAACTTTAGGTGATACTACATGTGCAAGTTGCACCAAACCGCAATCTTGACAGAAACAAACATCCAACGGATAAAATCTTTCTGCTTTATCGCGGTTATGTGATTTTAGAAAACCATTGGGTACAGGTGTGGGTCCTAGCTGTAGAAAGAGTAACAGATTGCTGCTATCACAAGCACGGCAAATTTCTAATTTAAAAACCTCTTTCTTATATATTGGCATATTCCACTACTTTAGACGTTCTGATAGTATAGTTAAAGTATTAATATCATGTTGAACCAACATCCAAAAACTCGTATTAGCCGGATACTTATCTCTAAGTTTATCTAAAAAAATACTAAACTGGTCAAATTCCTTAACTAACTCAGATTTACCCTTATTTTCCTTAACTAATTCTTCTGTCAAAATCCCAGCCTGATATGCAAACCTTTCGCTTGAGGTTTGAACCTCGGATAAAAGTTTATTCTCAACAACATAATTTAATTCTGCCAATCTGGTTTTTAGTTGAGATTGATAAAAAATAATCTTCGACTGTTTGTTGAATTTTAATTTTTCTGCTCCTTTTTCCCATAATCTTTTAAAAGTATAATAAAACGAACCTGGGTTAATTGATTCATTTTTTATATTTATACTTTCTTCAACTGCACCTGTTGGCAGAGGCGAATAAAAAAGTAAAAGAACAACAAAAATAGAAAAAATTATTTTCGTTCTTAAGGTAAACATGAGAAAGATTATACATCCTGCAAATTTAAAAAAGCAATGAGGCAGAAAGATAAATGTATTTAAATTTGTGTTTTTACCCAGTTAATAATAACAAGTAATTCCCCGGCCAATTTCTTTTCGGGTTTCCATCCTAATAATTTTCTAGCTTTCTTTGCAGACGGAACTCTTTTCTTAATATCATATTTAAAGCCTTTCACATATTTTACTTTAAATGGTTTACTAACACTGCATTTTTTCCAAAGCAATTTTGCTAAATCAATCATTTTGATCTTTTCTTCAGAGCCAATATTAAAATCTTCATTTTCAGCAAGAGGAGATTCCATAGCTAAAATAATGCCGGTTGCAATATCTGAAACATGAGTAAAACATCTGATTTGTTTTCCGTTACCCAATAGTTCCAATGGGTATTGATTTGATAAAATCTTTTTTATTAGATCCGGAATAACATGAGCATAACCCACCTCTTGCTCAGGTTTTTCATTTATACCATATGCGTTAAAAGGCCTGACTATTGTATATTTTAAGCCATACTCATCATTAAAGGATTTACAATACCATTCACCTGCTAATTTTGAGAATCCATAACTACTCACTGGTGGTGGTATCCTATTTATATCATCCTCTTTGCTTGGGTAAGTATTAGTTGATTCAAAAACCATTGAGGAAGAAAGATAAATTATTCTTTTAATTTTATTTTTTACTGCTGCTTCAAAAACAGCAGAATACATTTTATTATTCTCAGATAAAATTGTAGCAGGATATTTATGGAAGTATCCTATTCCACCAATCTTAGCAGCTAGATGTATACAAAAATCCACGCCTTTCATTGCCTTATCAGCACTTTTTTTATCTGTTAGATCAAATTTTAAAAATTCACATCCTGAGGGAACCTTTGCTTCTTTTTTACTTAAATCATCTGCTACCCTAACCTGATATCCTCTTTCTAAAAGCTGATTAACTACTTCACTGCCAATAAATCCTGCTCCTCCTGTTACTAATATTTTAAATTTTTTCATGGGAATAGTATCTTACTAATTACTAACTGATGCTCTTTTTCGCTCAACCAAAACTCGCCTCTTTCCATGCTTTTTTACTTCTACATTTATAGATGGTTCTGGAAATTTTGGTTTTTGTAAAACATCTTTAAGATAAAACACAATCTTGCCTGTGGCAAACATATTCCAAATATCTACAATCAAACAATCTTCATCAACAAGATGTTGTAAATCCTCAAAAGATATTTGCTTAAATACATCATGGTTTATTCCTAATATCAATATTTCTGCCCCCCTAAGAGCATCTTGTAGGGGTTGCGAATCAATATACGGATCATGAACCAAGACTGTGGCCCCTTCTGCCAAGAAATATCTTTGCAATTTAGGTGAAAGGGAATATCTTATATCATCAATATTTTTCTTGAAAGCCAATCCCAAGATGGCGATTTTTTTTCGATGAAGATCTTTAAATTTATCCTTAATTCTGGAAAGTAGGTAACCGGGAATATTTTCATTTAACCGCCAAGCAGCTGTCACTAATTCCATATAAGGACTTTTATCAATAAGAAAAAATCCATCTTTAACTAAACACGGTCCTGCTGTAAGTCCTGGAGATTTAAGTCCGCTGCGTTTATAGTCTTTATTAACCAAATTTAAAACTTCATAAATATCGCAGCCATAACTTTCAGCAATCATCATAAATTCATTTCCTATGGCAAAATCTATATACCGATACATATTACAAAAAAGTTTAGCCAATTCTGCCGAGCGTGGTTTGGTAAATAATAATTTCTGGGCTATCTTGCTAAATATTTCGGCTGCTTTTTGGCTACTCGCTTCATCAAGAGTACCAATTATTTGTGGTATTTGTCCCAATTCTTCTACAGATTTACCTTCGGCGATTCGTTCCGGGCAATAAGCTAAAAATATATCTTTACCCAATGTTAATTTGGTTTGCTCCTCCAGCTGTCTGGCTAATTGCTCGGTAGCACCGGGAGAAACTGTACTCCTTAAAATAATAGTATGTCCTGATTTTATTAACGGAGAAATTCTTCTGATTAGTTTTTCAATCTCTGTAAAATTCGGACTATAAGTATCATCAATAGGGGTACCTAAAGTGAAAACGATAAAAGAATTTTCTGAAATAATTCTATCTATA
>OBEQ010191501.1_pt1 | contig 16280 bp, 14 predicted proteins | sample 1670901 | NCBI WGS metagenome assembly OBEQ01 (sample SAMEA104232315, study PRJEB22302) | groundwater metagenome | biome: forest; feature: aquifer; material: groundwater | place: USA | collected 2011-08-07 | depth 5.4 m
GCGCAGGCGCTCGGTGATGGCGGCGAACGTCCGATCGGGCATGATCCGCAGCACCTGAAACACGCTGGTAATGAATAGAGGAATGTAGAACACGCGCCGGTGACTTGCCATGACGCGCACGATGCCGTCCGGCGTGGCTTCCGTGTGGACGACGGAGGCAAGGTGTTCTTCCCCGGAGCCCGTAAAGCCGGCGCCGTGAAAAAAAGTCGCAAAGCCAATGCCTCTTTTCACATTCGAATGCGGATTCTCGCGACGATAGCGCCGCGTCTTCGCGTGGTAATCGCTCAACTCGAGCGCGCGGTCCAACAAATGAGGCAGATCGATCTTTTCCCGAGTCACCTGTCCGGTCGCGGTTGTTTCTCCCGTTTTCAGGAAATTGCGTCTCCGGAGCTCCTCCGGAGCCAGGCCCACAGCGCGAGCCACGGAGTCGAGATGGCGTTCCAGCGCAAAAACACTCTGAGGTGCTCCAAAACCCCGGAATGCGCCGTGAGGAGGGTTGTTTGTGGCTACAGCACGGCTCTGGATCCGGATGTTCGGGCAGAAGTAGGGACCCGCAGCGTGAATCGTTCCCCGTGAGAGCACGACGGGCGAGAGAGTGGTGTAGGCGCCTCCGTCGATGACAAAGTCGATTTCCATCGCGACGAGTTTGCCGTCACGCGTCACTCCCGTGCGGTGGCGGGTGCGGGAGGGATGCCTCTTGGTGGAAGCAACCATGTCTTCGGCGCGGTCGTAGATAATTTTGACCGGTTTGCCGGACTTCCAGGCGAGCAACGCGGCATGACCTGCGACAATCGATGGAAATTCCTCTTTGCCGCCAAAGCCTCCGCCGGTTTCGGCCTGAATCACGCGCACCTTTTCCGGAGGCAAGCCAAACAGTGACATCAAGGCTTTCTGAACATAGTACGGGCATTGCAGGGAGCCCCAGATCGTGAGGCCTTCTTCGGGACTTGCGGCGGCAATGATTCCATTCGGTTCGATGTAGAGCTGCTCCTGGGCGCCGGTGAAATATTCACCTTCCACAATGACGTCGGCTTTTCCCCAGGCGGTCTCGACTTCGTCTATTTGCAAGAGGTAAGAATTTAGTACATGATCGCGGCCCCAGATGACTGGGTCTGCGCGGAGAGCTTCATCCAGTTCAAACACCGGCGGCATCGGCTCGTATTCAATGGAGACAGCGCTTCTTGCAGCCTCGGCCTGGAACTTGTCCGGATGGGCCAGCAAAACAATCGCTTCTTCCTGATGATTGACTACGTCCTCGGCGAGGAACGGCTGGTCGGGGAAGATGAGAGCGACCGTATTTTCCCCCGGGATATCCTTCGCGGTAACGACGGTGAATTCTTCCCACCGGATGTGATCGTCGAAACGAATCCGGCGGATCCTCCCGCGCGGACAGCTGCTGCGAACCGTGACGCCGTGAAGCATTCCGGGGAAGCGCAGGTCATCTACATAGAGGGCTTGGCCCGTAACTTTCGCGCGGCCTTCCCTTCGGGGAACGGATTGTCCAATCGCAGCCCCGCTCATTGGAATCCCGCAGGCTTCTTCGTGAAATTCGTCCGCAACACGCTGTCACCAGTGAAGCCGCTACATTATCTCTGTCCGACGGCGGCTGCAACCGGGGAACCGCATGGTGCTTCCTCATCGGTCAGGGAGGAGGAAGAAAGGCTGGCCCGGCGAAATCCGCGCGCGATGCTGGCACCGCGCTATTCCGCGGGGACATCAAACGTCAGGGGCAACCGGAATCCCCGGGTCTTCCAGATTCCAAAGGCAACTCCTACAGCCATCCACAAGGAGCCAAACAGCAATGCCGCCCGGCTCAAGCTGCACCAAAGCCCGGCACAGATGACGAGACCAAGCAAAGGCGCCAACAGGTTCGTGAGTTTTTTTTCTCGCGCGCGGACGTAGTAGCGAAGAAACGCCGCGGCGTTCACTCCCATAAAGGCCAGCAGCGCCCCATAGTTGAGCAGCTCGGCGCCGCGTTCATAACTCAGGAAACATGCGCCGCACAGCGCAAGGACGCCTACCAGGATGACATTGTTCCGGGGAATCTGGTGCGCGCCCTCGACCGCTCCGAAAAACGATTTAGGCAGCGCGTTGCTTCGGCCCATCCCATAGAGCAGCCGCGCCGCTCCAATTTGAGCACCCATGCCGGAGCCGAAGTTGGCCACAAGCAGTGTCAGGCCGACCACGGGAAAGAGGGGAGCCCAGGTGCGGGCGGCGATGTGCACGTACGCGGTATCCACGTTCGGAAACGGCTGCGAAGCGGGCCAGATCAGTTGGGCAATGTAGACTTCGGCAGCGGACAAGAATCCAATCACGACGCAGGTCAGGACGGTAGCCAACAGGATGTTGCGCCGGGGATTTTCCGCCTCCTCTGATAGGGTGGAAATGCCGTCGAATCCAATGTAGGTCAGAACTGCAATCGAGGTGCAGCCGAACAACCGGCTTGTCGTGAATGTAGCCGGATCGTAAAAGGGGCGAGTCAGACCCGCGGCTTCTCCGCCGAGGTGGCCCGATAAATAGCGGATGGCGGCGGCAAAGATGACCACGATGACCGCTCCCATGACGGCGGCCATCCCCGCGTTGATCCGCGCGGAAGTCTTGATTCCCCGCAGGTTCAAAAGCGTGAAGACCAGGGCAAAACAGATCTTCCAGGCCCAAACCGGCACCTGCGGAGCAAAATCGTGCGCCTGCTGCGAACACCAAATGATGCAGATCAGCGGATTCAGCAGGTAGTCCATCACCATGCTCCAGCCCGCCACGTATCCTGCCGCTGGGTGGATCTCCTGGGCGACGTAGGTGAACGCGGAACCCGCCGTTGGATAGGCGCGCGCCATCCGGCCGTAGCTGATCGCAGTGAACAACATGGCCACCATCGCGATCAGGATCGCGGTGACGACGTGCCCTCCCCCGCGCCGGCTCAAGACGCCGAAGACAGACATTGGCGCCGTGGGCTGAATCACGATGACTCCATACAGAATCAGATCCCACAGCGTAAGAGTTCTGCGCAAGGAAGAAGCTGCGCTCATCCCATTCGCCCTGCCCCGGTTCTATGCCTTTGAATGCCAACCAGGATTCAGTTTGAGTATTCCCGGCCGGGCGTTCTCTGTGCTTTCTCTTTCTGGCCCGCGGCATCATACACTCCGCCTGGAATTTCCACGCTATACTTCGAGGGTTCGCTTATCGGTACATTTGAAGCTGAACTTGTTTCGGCACCCGGGCCGCGAAGGGGATGATGACGGGCGCTCTCGAATCCAAGACGTATGCCGAGATTCTGAACCAGCCGCGATGCTGGCGCGAAACGTTTGAATCGCTCCGATTGCAGGACTGGTTCGCGGCCACCCTCCGGTCATTCCCGGGGCCCGATGAGTGGCTTTTCGTTGGCTGCGGATCCAGCCATCACGTGGCGCAAGTCGCCGCTGCAACATGGAATCAACTGTTTCAGGTGCCAGCGCGCGCCCTGCCCGCGTCGGAATTGCTGCTCTACCCGAGGATTGCTCTCGCCGGCGCGGACAATATTCAACCGGTCCTCATCTCACGGTCAGGGCAGTCGTCCGAACTCCTCCAGGCTTGCGAATTTCTCAAGAGCCGTTTCCGCGCGAGGCCCCTCGGCATCGTTTGCCAGCCTGATTCGGAACTCGAAACAGTAGCGGCCTCGACTTTGACACTGGCGGATGCAAACGACCAGGGCGTTGTTGTAACGCAGGCTTTCACTACACCGCTGCTGGTTCTGCAGGCTCTCGGAGCGGCACGGGCGGGGCAGGCCGCAATCACATCAATGATTCAATCCCTGGCAGATTTCGTCGAAGGATCGCTGCCGGCGTGGTCCGATCAGTTCCGGGATATCGCCCGGCTGCTTCGCCCGCAAAAAATCGTGGCTCTCGGCCAAGGGCCTTACTATGGCCTTGCCCAAGAAGCGGCGCTGAAAATCACGGAGATGTCCGCAACCCCGGTGCAATACTTTTACACGCTGGAATATCGTCATGGACCGATCGCCGCCTGCGATGCCGATACGCTAGTCCTGTTTTTTCTGTCAGAAGATGGTTACGCGGCGGAACGCCGGGTGTGGGAAGACGTAAAAGCGCTGGGAGCGGCCACAATTGTTATAACCAGCGCATCCGATGATCACTTTCGCGGATCCTCAAATTACCTGGTGGAAATGGATCTCAAGATCCCGGATGCATTCCGCGCGGCGGCCGCTGCCGTCCCCGTTCAATTGCTGGGTTATTTTCTGGCAAGAAAAAAAGGCCTGAATCCGGATCAGCCATTGCACCTGTCCCGCGCGGTGATTTTGAGCGCGCGAGACTAAGATCTCCACAGGGGCGACGGAAAACTGCGGGCTGCTGTTCCGGAAATTGAGTCTTCAAAAAGATTCAGCGGAGGCTGAACGTGAGTTCTGCTAAAGTCCACCTCTCCGATGGCTTGGAAAGAGCTGCAGCTGTGAAGACGATCGGCCACTTCCAGTGCGTTTTCTGTCAGCGGAGCCGCCGCATCGTTTTGAGCTTGCTTTCGCTGGCTCTTACTTGCTTGTCTCCTTTCAGTCTGGGAAAGGAACTGACTTCCCCAGCGTTGTCCGTAAACGAATTGCGTCACGGCTGGCATATTCAGAGCTCCTGCAAACTTTCCGACAAGGGCGAGAACATTTCCCGCCCCGGGTATCCTCAGGACGGATGGCTCCCCACCGACGTCCCTGCCACCGTCCTGGCCGCGCAAGTGGCCAACGGGCTCTTCCCGGAACCCTTCCATGGCATGAATCTGCGCAAGATTCCCGGGACCGATTATCCGATTGGAAAGATTTACGGCTATCTCCCGATGACGGAGGGAAGCCCCTACCGTTGCTCCTGGTGGTATCGAACTGAATTTCGGCAATGGCTCCCTCCAGGAATGCAGGCATGGCTGCATTTCAACGGCATCAATTACCGCGCGAATATCTGGGTCAACGGAACTTGCATCGCTGATTCGTCCGAAGTTGCCGGCGCCTTCCGCAGTTATGAATTTGACGTCACCGGCTTGCTCGACCGCTCCGGACCGAATGCCGTCGCCGTCGAGGTGTTCGCTCAGTCCGAGACGGATCTGGGCATTGATTTTCTCGACTGGAATCCTGCCCCGGCGGACAAAAACATGGGGCTCTGGCGCGATGTCTTCCTCCGGCTCAGCGGGCCCGTGAAAATCTCTTCGCCGATGGTGTCCACACACTTCCCCGATGACTCGCTTTCCGTCGCGGAACTCACCGTCACCGTTTCTCTCACAAACTCATCGCCGAAGCCGGTAACGGGAGTCCTCACGGCAGCGTTCGATCAGATTCATCTCTCCCAATCCGTCTCGCTCGATTCCGGTGAAACGAAGACTGTCCGATTTATGCCCGCCAAGTATTCAGAATTGCATCGTCCCAATCCCCGCATTTGGTGGCCTTATTCATTGGGCCGCCCTGAACTCGATTCACTGACGATGCGCTTCGCGATGGGAAAAACCACCAGCGACGCGCGGACGGTGCGTTTCGGCATCCGCGAAATCACGAGCAGCCTCAATACAAAAGGCTACCGTCAGTTTCAAGTGAATCGCCGCAACATCCTTATCCGCGGCGGCGGTTGGGCGCCGGATCTCTTCTATCGCGAGCCTCGCGAACGCCTGGCACAGGAATTGAACTATGTAGTCCAAATGAACCTGAATGCCGTTCGCCTGGAGGGCAAGCTCGGCAGCGAGGATCTTTTCGATCTTGCCGATGAAAAAGGAATCCTGATCATGCCCGGGTGGGCGTGCTGCGACCACTGGGAACATTGGAGCAAATGGACCACGGCCGACCGCGAAATCGCCAAGGCCTCGCTCGCAAGCCAGGTTCAGCGGCTGCGTCACCATCCGAGCGTTTTCGTCTGGCTGAACGGCAGCGATAATCCTCCTCCGCCGGACATCGAGCTGGATTACCTGGAAATTTTGCGGCACTGGGATTGGCCAAATCCCATCCTCTCCTCCGCGTCCGCGCAGAGCACCGCCGTAACCGGGCCCAGCGGCGTGAAGATGACCGGCCCGTACGACTACGTCCCGCCGGAATATTGGTATCTCGACAAAGACAAGCACGGCGGGGCGTTCGGGTTCAACACGGAAACCAGCCCCGGACCGGCCATCCCCACGAAGGCGAGTATTCAGCGCACCCTGAACGAATCGAGTTGGTGGCCGCCGAACGACGAGTGGAACTTCCACGCAGGCTCCGGGCGATTTTGGCAATTTGAACTTTTTAATGCCGCGATGAAGGCCACGTACGGCGAACCGGCGAATCTGGACGACTATCTGCGAAAAGCGCAGGCCATGTCGTACGACGGCGAACGGGCCATGTTCGAGGCCTTTGCGCGAAACAAGTACACCGCCACCGGAGTGATCCAGTGGATGCTCAACAATGCCTGGCCTTCCTTCATCTGGCATCTCTACGACTACTATCTGGTCCCTGCTGGAGGATTCTACGGAGTTCGCAAAGCGAATGAACCCCTCCACGTCCAGTATTCCTACGATGATCGTTCCATTGTCGTCGTCAACTCGACGCTGAGTGCGCGCCGAAACCTGCGTCTTGCCGTCAGTTGCTTCACTCTCGAGATGAAGGAGCTTTTTGCAAAGGAGATTGCGGTCGAGTCACCCGCGGATTCCGCCGTTTCGGCGCTTCCATTGCCGAAGTTTCCTGAAGTCCAGGGAACTGTTTTCTTGAAATTGAATCTGACCGATGCAAAAGGAGCCGTTCTAAGCTCCAATTTTTACTGGCTTCCACCCCGGCTTTCCGTCATGGACTGGGCGAAGACAACCTATGTCTCCACTCCTCTGACGGCTCCGGCAGAAATGAAAGATCTTGCAAACCTGCCCCTAGCGGACGTTCGCATCGTGCGTGGTTGCAATTTCGGGCCGGACACACGCAGCCTGCGCCTGGTGCTCCAGAACGGTTCCAAGACGGTCGCTTTCCAAATCCATGCGCGCGCCGTGAACCACGGAACGGAAGACGAAATCGTCCCGGTCTTTTGGAACGACAATTATGTGTCTTTGCTTCCCGGGGAATCCACAACTCTCGAAGCAACCTATTCCGCGGATCTCCCCAAGCGGGTAGAAGTAAATATGGATGGGTGGAATGTGCCACCGGTCTCGTGTTCCGTAGAGCGGAACACAGGCGCCCAGAGATAGTGCCGCCCCGATATGAGGAAATGGACCGAAGCCCAAGTGGTCCCGTCGCGGAATACCCGCCAAAAGGAATAAATGACCTTGCAGCCGGGAGCTTGCTTGCCACCAGTGCACTTGGATCTGCTCCTCCTCCGCTGCCGGAGAAAGAGAGAGTGACCGCCGTCGCTAACGGATTGACAGAACTGGAAGAAATGGCTCCCGGGGCAAGATTCAAACCTGCAACCCTTTTGCGCGCTACCAGCAGCCGGCAGGCAATCTCCGGATGGTGGCGCCGCGAGCGGAGAGTTCTCCAAGTAATTGCGCCACTCCCGGAGAAACTTCACGGTCGCCCGGGACAACTACCGCCCATTCCAGGTTCTCTCGAAACTCCTTGGAGCGAATCTGCCACTGGCCGAAAGACGGCGATTTTGCTTCACCAATTCGGATGATTGACCAGTGCCGCACCAACGCCAATGCGGTGGCTTCGTCAGGTAACGGCCCGGACAGAATAAAGTGGTTGTTTCCATGTACCAGGATGCCGGCCATTTGGGTTCAAGCCTCCAGGCGCGGATCGGGAACCGGGTAGCCGATTGCGAAATGGTAGACGACTTGTCCTCGCTCAGGGGCCAGGCACAGATAGCGGTTCACTTCCTCATCAAAAAACGCTCCGATGCCTGTTGCTCGCAGGCCAAGCGCCTCGGAAGCAAGATACATTCGTTGACCAATCGCACCCGCCTCGAAATGCACGTAGCGATAGCCACGATCGCCGTAACTGCGGGCCGCATTCTCAAAATCGCCGATCATGGAGAATGCCAGACAAGCGTTACCCGCCAGGTCTTGTCCCAAACTGAGAGCTGCCGCTACGAGACGCTGGTCCCCCTCCTTGATCTTCTCCAGCTCTGCGTGCTCCGGCCAGTATCGGTAAACGCCCGGCGCCAAACCTTCGACGCGATGGACGTAAAGATACAGGTGGACGAAACGAGCTATGGCGAAATCGGCGAAAAGAGGCTCTGCTGTGCTGGCGAGAAGGGTCGCAAGTTGCGGTAGAGAGATCGATTCGTCCCCACCCCTGAAGTCAAGAGCGGAACGCCGGGTACGAACGACGTCGCCGAAGCTGTGGCTTGTGGACGCAGGAAGCGGCAGGCTGATATCGCCGCGGCCGGATGCCTTCGGCTGGCCAAGAAAAGGGATGGTGGCTTCCGTGCCGAGCTTCGTGGCAGCGTGGATTCTCTCAATCAGGGGATGACGTACTTGCTCGTCCGAAAGCCGGTTGGGCTGGCCGCCAAACAAAATCGTCTCGACGGGATCCAGGCTTCTCACGGGAATGGATGGGCCGTGAAGCCCGACAATCAACATGGGCCATTCATCCTCGCTTAGGGCGCAACATTCTGACACTTTGTCATCTGAGAAGTTTCCGAGAGCAAAGCTTTCGCATCCCATAGCTCGCGCAGCGAGGGTAAGCGCCTGCCAGGCGTGCCCGATGTCGTGCAAGCAGTAGCGATATGCCCTGTCGCGGTATTTCCAGGCTTCGCGCCAGGCAATGCTGGTCAGAACGAAAACAAGCGGGGCAGAAGTGCCGAAAAGTTTCCCGCGAAAATCCCCGAGACCGCGTTGCTCCGCCATGTGGGATGAGGGACGGTAATGATAGAGACCGTCGGGCCAATCGACGAGGCCTCGCGTGCAGAAGTGAAATTCCGTCGGATGGAGATTTCCGGAAGAAGGATTAACGCGCAGCGCGTAAGTATATCCGGTTGACGGGACTCGTTTGGATGCGCTGATCGAGGCTGAGTAGAACATCAACTGCGAAAGGAATCCCGCACCATCCCTGGCTGAAGTATTTCCTGTTTGGCCCTCGAGTACTTCGAGAGCTGAAATCTGCGGAGCCGGCGGGTCGGCCGGCAAATCGAGCACCGGCAGACCTTCATAGTGACGAAACGGATTGGGCATATTGGCCCAATCGAGATAGTGCTGAGTTCGCCGCAACGATTCGACACTAAGTCTTGTGCTCTCATGGTACTCACGCCAGGCCATGGAATGTGAATCCCCAAGCGCTGCCATTCCCTGGAACTCTGCCAACCCCCATTCCCTTTGCATTCTGAGGTGCTGCAGGAATCACTCGTTTCAGGTTACTCACCATCAAAGCATCCTGCCGCTAGAAATTCTCTTGTGGCTTTCGCCCCCACAGTTTTTGCCCGGCCTTCGGCGAGCGAGACTCCCGATAGCTATCCAGTTCTGCCCCAGTAATTACGTACTGCGTTTCGAGAGGATGATTCGAGTGGGCGGCCAGTTCCGCTTGCAGTCTCTCCGCGCAGATGCCCGGCGCATCTTGATAGCGAGCGCGATGAGAGACGAAGGCCTCGTTGGCAATCTTCAGGGTGAATTCGCGATCTTCGCCGGCGCCACGCACGTGAAAGGTGTACTCACGCGAGAGTGGCATCGCCTGAAAGCCGACATACTGGACAATGATGCCGCTGCTCATTTGGCACCGGCAACAAATTCAGGAGAGGTAAGGGTGGGCGCTGTCTTCGCGGTCTTGGCACGCTTGGCTCGACGGCGCTTCGGAGGAATTCCTTCGGCAGGCTCGACGGCCATGAGGCTGGTGACGAATTTCTTGATCCCATGAGCGTCGAAATCGATGGTCGTGCGGCTGGGGTCCGACTCGGTGATGACCCCGCAACCGTACTGAAAATGCTTGACGTACTGCCCTGCCGCGAGCGTCGGCACAAGAACCTCCTGCTCAGCGAGAGAAGTAAAACATGTTGGCCACCCGACTTGAGGCGCTGACGAATCATCGAGTCACGGGGCCAGCCGCACTCCACCAGCGTGAAAATCTCGTTTTTGAGCTAGTATCTCCGGCGGCCATCGTCGCCGGACCGCCCGGAGTAGCCCCGGCCGCCGCCAGAACGATCCCCGCCACCACGTGATTCCTGCGGACGCGCTTCATTCACCTGCAAGGCGCGCCCTTCCACACTGAGCCCGTTCAGCTCAGCGATGGCTCGTTCTGCGTCCTCGCGCGACCCCAGCTCCACGAAGCCGAATCCACGTGAGCGTCCGCCTTCCCGCTCACAAATGACGCGCGCGGAAGTCACCTGAAATCCCTTCCCGGTGAACAACTCTTGCAGGCCGTCACCGGTCACTTGAAATGAAAGATTCCCGACATAGAGCTTAATCATCTGCTTTTCCTTTGGTACCACTTGATTTGTCAACACCCCATCGCGTGCGGGAGTCCTATCGAAATCATTGTGTTCGAGTCTTGTTTCATCGTTCGTTCTACGGCTGGAAGATCTTCCTGTTTTCTTGGCGCGCCGTCTCGAGATCGTCCGCTGGACGCCCCGCTGGCTCCCATAGTGCCAGGCTGTAAATTCTTCTGCCGTTCACCAAGCCGGTCAGGGTCGTAAAGAGGACGGCGCAACCGATCGCCGCGAATGTTGTGAGGATCGCTCCCCCATGGCCGGAAAGGCCGGTGGAGCGCATCAAGAAGCCGCCCATCACAGCTCCGCCGATACCCATTACGACGCTAGCCGACCGGCGACCAATTCAACGAAAATCCATGGCAGCAAATACATACTTTCTCCTTTGCCGAGTCGAGTGATGACACACCGGGACAAAATTGTTTGCCGCTCCGGCGAAAAACTGCTTGGCCTTAGACGGAAACAGCCGCGAGGGTCTTCTGGATGGTCGAATTGAGGACCTCGTAGGTCTGCACCCGAGGCGTGCCTTCAACCACGGACGACAGAATTTTCGTCACTTCCGGGTAAGCTCCGCGGTTGTAGGCTTCCGCATGTTCGGCGGTCTTCCACAGACTGAAGGCATGAACTTCTTTTCCGCTTGGATAGAGGAAGGTAATTTCATCCAGAAATCCCGGCTGCTTACGCAGCAGAGGAATAATCTCGCTCTCGATCTTCTGCTTGAATTCCGCAGCGCCGTTGGCCTTCAAATGTATGGATACTCTACGTGCAAACATGACACTCCTTGGTTTCACGACCAAGGGAGTAATTCAGGCGCCGCTACCGGCCGGGAAGGCCTGAAGGCAGCCTTGATCTCGTTTACAGACTGCACTACTTTACTATTCTTGTCAATCTATTTACCATATTATAATATTAGATTTACTATGTACGTGAATGCGAAGGAGGCGCGAGTGGACGTTTGCCTGGCGATCAAACAAAGGCTAGAGAAATTGGGCCTGGAACAGCGCGGCCTCGCGGCTGCAGCTCAGGTGACGGAGTCTTATATCCCGCAGCTCCTGACGCGAAAGAAGGCGCACCCCGCTGTCGATCGTACCGACCTCTACGAACGGATGAACGCGTTTTTGAGACTGCCGAAGCGGCGGCTCTCTGCAATGGTTGAAGCTCAGCGCAGAGAGGATTTGAAGAAGAAACTGGCCGATCCGCCCGCGCCCTTGCTCAAGGAAGTACGGGAGCTGGTCGTCCGGAAATGCAAAACCGAAAGACAAATCCAGATGCGCGATATCTTTGAGAGACAGGCGTTCGGTGAGGTGGAGCGATTGGTGACCCAGAAACTTCTGGATGTGACGAAGAGGATCGCCAAGGATGAGTTGAAAAACGAATACTGGCTGCGAATCGTGGCACGATTGCGAAATCGGTCCTACGAAGAGGTGCGAGCGCTGATCCTGGAGTTTCTGGATACCGACGTGTTCAACGCTTCACCGGATCATTGCTCCGCTTTTCTGGGTCCGCTGGTCGTTTCCCGGGATATCGATCTAAAGGCTTTTGGAATGGGAATCGTGTTGAATCGACGGCTAACCTCCATGCAACTCACAAAATTTCAGTTTGTTGAGATTGGATCGAATCGGGCCCCGGAAGAAGAGTCTGGCTTCAAAGAATTTATTCGCAATGCTTCGATGAGCGGGGATATTGCCGAAGAGGAAATCGAGTTTCTCAGAAGCCCGCGGTTCAAGCAGAATCGGCCCAGCCCGCTCTACTACTACCGCGAATTGCAGAGCCTCAGGGACCCCCTCCATTTTCGCGAAAGCTCTGCCGCTCCGATGCACAACCCCCGGGATGCCAGCGGCGCCGAGAAACAACTGCAGCTTGATTCGAAGAAAAGAGCGGTCCGGCGATGGGCAAAGAACAAAATCAACCCTCGAAACAGAGCAAAATCGAAGCCGCCATCGGCGCCACGCCCGGGACGCAAGGAGATCGGTTGAAGCAGCGGCTTCTCGCCCCATGGATCATTCCAGGAGCACTCTACTCTCTGGTGTGGTATACTTTTCGTGCGCTTAATACCGCGGTTGTGTCGTGCGGTTCCTCTGGTTCAGTACGCGATCTGAGAACACCCGCCCTTCGTTTCCTCCGTACGTTTTCAGCGTAATTTAAATAGATGACTGGCTGCGCCAGCCGCCGTGCCCGCTCGAAAGCCGCGTGCACGCCGCGATCGCGCCAGCAAGAAAGCAAAATGCAAAATTTTTCCGAACTTCCGATTTCTCCATATGTGAAGGAGCGACTGTCGTCTGCTCGTTTTTCGATACCCACTCCCGTGCAGGCCGCGGCGATCCCGCAAGCGCTTGAAGGTAAAGATGTGCTCGCGACCGCCCAAACCGGGACCGGCAAGACCCTGGCGTTCCTCGTCCCGATAGCAGAAAAGCTTCTCCGGCGAAACGCGCCGGGAATCACCGCGCTCGTGCTCGTCCCCACGCGCGAACTCGCCATGCAGGTCGTGGATCAGTACAACGCCTTACGGGGCAGACAACTCTCACCGGCGGCTCTCGTCGTCGGCGGCTTATCCGAAACTCAGCAACTGAATGCCATCCGCCAGGGAGCCTGCGTGATCGTGGCCACCCCAGGACGGCTGGAAGACCTTCTCGATCGCAAACTGATTCATTTCCGCGAACTGCAAATGCTTGTGCTCGATGAGGCGGATCGCATGCTGGATATGGGATTTCTTCCCGCGATTCGCAGGATAGCCGCAGTCCTGCCCAAAGAACGCCAGACGATGTGTTTTTCGGCAACGATGGAAGGTGCGATGATGCACCTCGTGAAGGACTACACCAGAAATCCGGTGCGTCTCACGTTCGGGTCCACGCTGAAGCCGTCGGAAAATGTGCGGCTCCAGGCGTTTGAGGTTGCCACGGACGGTAAGCAGGAAATGCTGCACCACTTGCTCATCAAACAGAGCGGTCGGTGCCTCGTCTTCTCACGCACCAAGCGTGGCACGGAGCGAATCGCCAAAAGCCTGAATCGCGAGGGCATCCATGCAGCAATGATCCATGGTGACCGCTCGCAATCGCAGCGCACGGCAGCGCTGGCCGGGTTTCAACAGGGACGCTGCCGCGTCCTGATCGCGACGGATCTTGCTTCGCGCGGAATTCACGTGCAGGACATCGCCCACGTTATCAACTACGATTTGCCGGAGATAGCGGAAAGCTTCATCCACCGCGTCGGACGCACCGGGCGTGCAGGAAAACATGGAGTCGCTTCTACGCTGTTTACAAAAGAGCAGCGATCGGAGCTGTTCCAGTTGGAGCGTACTCTCGGCGTTCGGATGGAGAGAATGCCGGTTGACAGCGATCTGCGTGAAAACAAGGCTCGGTTTCGGGGCCGCATCGATCAAACGCAGGCAGCACCCCGCTCCAGGATGGTTCAACTTCCGGGGGAACTCCTGCAAGCACAAATGGAGGGCTGACGCTTGCCCGAAGACTGGCCGATGCGCGGACGATCCTCGGCTGATCGGTTCATCAAACGAGCGCCTCAGTGTAGCAGGCCATCACGTCCTCCTTTCCTGCGCTTCCCTGTTTTGACCGGGTTCAGGCACGAGCCGGCTAGTGTAGACTGGAGATGCTGCAATTCCGACACTAGACCGGCCATGGCCCCGGGACCATCGGAACAATCAGGATCGGGGCTACAAGTAGCAGCGTGGCGCACAGCTAGGCGTAGTTAGGATTCATAGGTCGTCTTACCCGTTTGCCAGGGCGGATTCCTTCGGTGGTGGTGGGTCTTACCGTAGTCCCCGCTCATTCTGGCAGTGTACTTGGAGGACCTTTGCCGCTGGTAATACAGGAACAGGAAAAGGATGAACAGGTCCGTAACCTCGTCAATCTCGGCAGGGAACGCGGCTATTTGCTCCACGACGAGGTGAGCGACATCCTCCCTGCCGAGGAGCACTCGGCGGAAGAGATCGACAAGCTGTTCTCCACTTTCGAGCGCGAAAGTATCGACATCTACGAAGACGTCGCGGCGGCGGCTGCTGCGCATCCATCGCTCGAAATCGCTGAGCCAATCGGAGTCGATCGGGACGAGGCTGCCCGCGGCGAAGAAGCCGAGCTCGACCTGACGACGCGCCCTTTAGATAAGTCCAACGATCCCGTCCGCGCGTACCTGCGGGAGATGGGCGTCGTGCCGCTTTTGACCCGCGAGTGCGAAGTGGCCATTGCCCAGCGGATCGAGCGCGGGCAGCTACTCGTGCTCAAGACAATTTCCCGCTCCCCGATTGTGTTGAAGGAGCTAATGGCAATTGGCGAAGAGCTTCGCAATGGTTCCCGGCCAATCAAGAAAATCATCCATTTCGACGAAGAGGAACTGACCGCGGAAAAAATCGAGGACAAAGCCCGCCACACTCTGGGAATCATCGGCAAAATCGAGAAGCTTTACCATGTGGGACTCGGGCAGGCCGCCCGGCTAAAGGACGCGTCGAGATCGAATAAGCGCGCCTATCTTCGAGCCCGGCGCAGGTTGGCGCGGACCCGGGTTGCGATGTCGCTGCTCGTGCGCTCGATCGATTTCAACGAACACGAGAAGAAGCGCCTGGTTGACATGATGCGCCACACGGTCAAGCAGCTGCACTCGGTAGAGCGCGACGCAGCTCGCCTGGAACGCCGCGCCAACGCCGCTCGCGGCGATGCCGCGGCCGAAGCGCGCAAGGAGCTGCGTTCTTGCCGCGCGCGCCTGAGAGAAATCGATGATTCGAGTGAGGTCGGCCCGGCGAGTCTGAAGCGCACTCTGACGCTGATCCTGCGTGGCGAAGCCGAAGCTGAAAAAGCGAAGAGAGAGTTAACCGAGGCAAACCTCCGCCTCGTCGTGTCCATCGCCAAGAAGTACACCAACCGCGGTCTGCAGTTCCTCGATCTGATCCAAGAGGGCAACATCGGGCTCATGAAAGGTACCGACAAGTTCGAATGGCGTCGCGGATACAAGTTCTCCACGTATGCAACCTGGTGGATTCGCCAGGCGATCACCAGGGCCATCGCCGACCAGGCGCGAACCATCCGCGTCCCCGTGCATATGATTGAGAGGATCAACAAGCAGGTCCGCACCAGCCGCCAATTGGTACAGGAGCTTGGCCGCGAACCTACTTCAGAAGAAATCGCCAGGCGGATGGATATTCCTGTCGACGTGGTGCGCACCACCAAAAAGATTGCGCAGCAGCCCGTGTCCTTCGAGACGCCTATTGGAGACGACGAAACGAAACATCTAGGTGACTTCGTCGAGGATAAGGCTGTGGTGTCTCCTTCGGACGCGGTGATCAGTCTCAACCTGAAGGAAAAGATGGCGTCCATGTTGAAGACGCTCACCCCGCGCGAGGAAAAGATCATCAGGATGCGCTTTGGCTTGGACGATGGTACGGATCACACGCTCGAGGAAGTAGGCCAAACGTTTGCTGTTACTCGTGAGCGCATCCGCCAGATCGAAGCGAAGGCGCTGCGAAAACTGCGTCATTCGTCGCGCTCGGGCCGGTTCCGGATCTTTCTCGAAGGCTCTTTGTGAGAAATCGCTGGATTCCCATGCCGGTCGATGCCTGAAACCAAGCGCCTCCGGCGCCATGCGCCGCGGAGGAACAGTTAAGGAGAGGAAGTATGAAAAGTCTTTTTGTAGGCAACATGAGCTTTCAAACCACAGAAGGCGATTTGAACGCATTGTTCAAACCGTTCGGGCAGGTTACTCGCGTCCACCTGGCAGTGGACAGAGAAACTGGCCGAGCCCGCGGCTTTGCCTTTGTGGAAATGCCCAATGACGAAGAGGCCGTCAAGGCCATTGCGGCGCTCGACGGAAAATCCGTGGCTGGGCGCAGCCTAAAGGTGAACGAAGCACGCCCCAAGACAGAACGGAGTGGCCCGCGCGCCAGCAGCGGCGGGCGTGGCCGAGGCGGATTCTCGAATGAGGATTATCGCGAAGCCGCTCGGCAGCCGCGCGAGC
>OBEQ010248372.1_pt1 | contig 16280 bp, 17 predicted proteins | sample 1670901 | NCBI WGS metagenome assembly OBEQ01 (sample SAMEA104232315, study PRJEB22302) | groundwater metagenome | biome: forest; feature: aquifer; material: groundwater | place: USA | collected 2011-08-07 | depth 5.4 m
GGGGCATTACGCTCAAGTTGTCGGGTGTTGGACACCCGAAATTCGGGTGTCCAACACCCGACAAGACGCCCGACAAGAAGCGACTGAGCAAAAGCATTTTCCGCTTTCGTTATTAAAGGGAAAAGATCCCTCCAAAGACCAAAGTTATTTTCTTTGGACATTAAGACAAGAACAACTTTCAAAAATTTTATTTCCGGTTGGAAATTTTAAAAAAACTGAAGTTCGCAAGTGGGCGTTGAAATTCGGTCTGCCGGTGGCCGAAAAAAAAGACAGCCAGGGGATTTGCTTTTTGGGCGCAGTGGACTTGAAAGATTTTTTGAAGCATTATATTAAATCAAAAAAGGGAAAAGTTTTAAATGAAAATGGAAAAGTGATAGGACATCATAATGGGGTGTTTTTTTATACGCTCGGGGAGAGGCATGGTTTTACAATTACCAAAAAAGGCCCGAATGATAGTCGGTATTATGTGGTGGGCAAAGATGTGAAAAAAAATATTTTAATAGTCTCGCAATACCCCCTCCGTCATTCTGACCCCTCCCCCTACAGTAGGGGGAGGAAGGGTGGGGGTATATCAGTTGAAAGCACCAATTGGATTTCTGAAAACTATCCGCTAGAAGCTAAAAGCTATACATGTCAAATCCGTTATCACGGCGAGTTTTTGCCCTGCCAGGTAAAATGTTCAACCCCGAGTGTCGCACAAGTAATTTTTCAGAAACCAGTTTTAGTCGCTTCGGGCTTGCCCGCCAAAACTTTAGTGGCGGCGGGCCAGTCCTGCGTTATCTACGATAGAGATATTTGCTTGGGTGGGGGAGTTGTTGTATAATTAAACTATGTCTGAATTTTTAATGCAAAACGGCGATATTGTGGTAAATATATTTGAAAGACCGATCCGAAAAATTTCTGATGATATTGATCCGTCCAAAGTTTAGCTAGTAAAAAGAAATGGAACCTAATGAGAATACAAGTGCAAAAATCAGGTCAAAGTTTTTAAAATTCTTCGAAGCTCGTGGACATAAAATAATTCCATCATCTTCTCTGGTTCCCGAGAACGACCCCTCGGTTCTTTTTACGACGGCCGGCATGCAGCAATTTAAGCCCTATTATACTAATCCCGAAAGTGCCGATAAAGATTTTGGCACCAGAAATATTGCCACTATCCAAAAATGCATTCGTACCGGCGACATTGATGAAGTCGGTGACGAAACACACTTAACATTTTTTGAAATGTTGGGCAATTTTTCCTTCGGTGGATATTGGAAAAAAGAAGCCATAGAATACGCCTACGAATTTATCACCCAAGAATTAAAACTGGAGATAGATTATGTCTCTGTTTTTGAAGGGGACAAAGAAATTCCAGCAGATCGTGAGTCAAGAGAAATTTGGAAAAAAATTGACCCAAAATTGAAAATTAAAAATCACAATCGCGCCGATAATTTCTGGGGCCCCACGGGCGATGAAGGCCCCTGCGGCCCGACGACGGAAATATATATCAATGGGGTTGAAATTTGGAATATTGTTTTCAATCAGTTTTATAAGACGAAAGAGGGAAAATATAAACCACTGGAAACCAAAGGAGTGGATACGGGAATGGGTTTGGAACGGCTCTTAGTTCAAGCCCAGAAGAAAAAAAATATCTTTGAAACTGATTTGTTTAATAATGAAAAAACAAAAGAAGAGCATATCGTGGCCGACCATGTCAAAGCCGCCCTTTTTATAATTTCAGAGGGTGTTTTACCTTCCAACACCGGGGCTGGATATGTTGTCCGCAGGCTAATTAGGCGAGCTGTCAGATTTTCTAAAGATTTCCTACAAACCGAAGTTAAAAAAATAAAAAAAATTTACGAAGGTGTCTATATTCTCGACGACAAGGGAGAAATAGAGAAAGAGGAGAATAAATTCAGAAAAACTTTGGATCAAGGGCTTAAGGAATTTAAAAAGGGCTGCAATTCATTTATTTTATTTACCACTTATGGTTTTCCGATAGAGCTTACTCTAGAGCTTGCAAAAGAAAAAGGTATAGCCATAGATTTGGAAGATTTTAGTAAAAAAATGGCCGAGCATCAAAAACTTTCCCAAACATCTTCATCGAGCATGTTCAAGGGCGGACTGGCGAATCACAACGAGAAAACTATCAAACACCACACCGCCCACCATTTGCTTTTGGCCGGGCTACGAGCGGTCCTCGGCCCTAGTGTCAAACAGCGGGGGAGTAATATTACCGAAGAGCGTTTGCGGATAGACTTCTTGTGTGACCATAAATTAACGCCCGAAGAAAAAGTAAAAGTGGAAAATTGGGTTAATGACAAAATAGAGAAGGGGCTCGGCGTCATCAAAAGAGAAATACCGCGGCATCTGGCCAAAAAAATCGGCGCGGAAATGGAATTCGGGGCCAAGTACTCGGACATAGTATCTGTTTATTTCATAGAAGATAAAAATGGTAATTCCATATCTAAAGAATTTTGCGGCGGTCCGCATGTAAAAAATACAGCAGAACTCGGTTCGTTTAAGATTTTAAAAGAAGAAGCGGTAGCGCAAGGTATCAGACGCATCAAAGCGGTTCTTCTATAAATGCTCATCTGGGCGGCCGGGTGAGGTTTTGAATTTGCTTATGTTATAATATACTGATGGGTATTTTTTCCAAGACTAAAGAGAAAGACGAATTAGTGCTGGTTTTTGACGTTGGATCTTCTTCGGTCGGGGGAGCGCTCTTTTGGATGCAGCAGTCTGGAATTCCTAAAATAGTTTTTTCCGTGCGCGAGCCGATCGTCCTAGAAAAGAAAATTAATATTGATCGATTTTTGTTATTTACCACCAAGTCTTTAAATATCGTTGCTAGTCAGATACATCAAGCAGGTCTGGGCGCGCCTTCCAAGATTTTTTGTGTTCTTTCATCACCTTGGTATGTTTCCCAAACCAGGGTCATCAGTCTTGAAAAAAATACGCCCTTCGTCTTTACTTCTAAGCTGGCTGATGAGTTAATCAAAAAAGAGACAAGTCTCTTTGAAGATGAGTATTCAGCCAAGTATCTGCATGCTGGTAATTCAGTTCGATCAATTGAACTTAAAAATATCAAAACGATGTTGAATGGCTATGAGACCGCCAAGCCGTTGAATCAAAAGACCAAACAACTAGAAATGACTATTTTCGTTTCCATCAGCCCCGAGCAGGTCTTGGGGAAAATAGAGGAAACAATCAAAAAGCATTTTAACTTTAAACAGATAAAATTTTCTTCTTTCGTGCTGGCTTCTTTCGCGGTCGTGCGCGACATGTCTATGCACCAAGACAATTTTCTTTTGATTGACATTGGCGGGGAGGTGACGGACATTGCTATGGTTAAGAAAAACATTTTACGCGAGTCAATTTCTTTTCCAGTGGGTCGTAATTTTATGATCCGCGGAGCTACCTCGGCCCTTGATTGCACTTTTGCTGAAGCGCAATCATTCATTTCTCTTTTTCAAAATGGACATGCGGCTGACACTACTAAAAAGAAACTTCAGCCCATTATAGACAAATTGAAAACTGAATGGCTCAAAAAGTTTCAAGAGTCCTTGGCTAATATTTCCAACGATGTTTCCATTCCGGCGACTATTTATATGACAGTTGATCCAGACTTAGCAGATTTTTTTAGTCAAATAATTAAAAATGAACAGTTGAACCAATATACTCTGACCGATTCCAAGTTTCAGGTTGTTTTTTTGAACACCGCGGTCTTTCACGGTGTTGCCACCTTTGAAGAAAATATAATTCGCGACCCTTTTCTGATTATTGATTCTATTTATATTAATCGTTTTTTAAAATAGGATATAAAATGCCTAAAAATTTATTCCAAGACATGGTCAAAGTGAAACATGCAAGAGCAGATAGAGGTTTAGCCTCTATCCAGATAGAGGCTAAACCTCTATCTGTAGGGCCTAAGGCGCCTAGGCCCCGAAGCGGAATTTGGCTGGTAGCAGGGGTCTGTCTGGTTTTTTTGTTTTTTGCCATTTCTTTCCTGTTTGCTAAAGCCACGGTCACTGTCAATCCAAAAATCAAAGATCTGGTTTTAAATGAAAATTTTTCGGCGACTAAAGATTCCACGACTGATGAGTTGCCTTTTGATTTAGTGGTTATCTCCGGAGACGAAGCTAAAACAGTGCCAGCCACTAACCAAAAAGAAATTTCTCAAAAAGCCCAGGGCCTGGTTATGATTTACAACGCTTTCAGTTCTTCCCCTCAAGCGTTGGGCGCAGGAACAAAATTAGAAGGTTCCAACGGGAAAATTTACACCACCCAAACAAAAATAACTGTACCCGGCATCGCCAAAGACAAACCCGGCTCTGTTGAAGTAAATATTTACGGAGCGGAAACAGGTGAGCAATACAATAGTCCGCCGCTGGATTTTAAAATTGGTCTTTTTAAGGGGACGAAAAAATATTCTGGATTTTACGGCAGATCCAAGGGAGAAATAACTGGGGGACTCAAGGGAAAGTTTCCGGTTATTTCGGAGAGTCAAAAAAATAATGTGATCAACGAGCTTCGGACAGCTTTGCAAGCGAAACTTTTGAAAAAGGTGACTGATCAAATTCCGAGCGGGTTTATTTTATTCAAAGACGCAAGTGTTCTTAACATTAAAGACGAAAATGCCGAGTTTGCTTCTAAAGACAATATGTTGCCGATAAAAATTAAAGGCACTTTCTACGGTCTTTTATTTGATGAAAAAAAGCTGACCAAAAAAATCGCCGGAGATAATATTGAAAAATATGATGGGAGTGCAGTTTATTTGCTCAATATTAAAGACTTGACTTTTTCAATGCCGGAAACTATTTTATTGGCCGATGTAAAAAATGTAAGTTTTAGTTTATCCGGCGCTACAAAAATTGTTTGGAAATTTGACGCCGACAAACTCACTACCGATTTATTGGGTAAATCAAAAAAAGATTTCAATCAAATCTTGTCGCAATATCCAAACATTGATTCAGCCGACCTAGCCCTGAGTCCCTTTTGGGCCAGAACTCTGCCAAACAAAATCAAAGACATAAAAGTTATCGTAAATTATCCAAAGTAAAACTTCACATGCGCAGTTGCTTCTCTTCTCGTCTACGTGTATAATATGTTTATGTCAAATTTAGCTATAAAAAGCAAGAGTTTATGGTCTTACCCCTTAATTTATCAAAAAGGGAGGCTTTCTGTTTGGCAAAAAGCTTTTGGAATATTAAAAAATAGTAAGCCTGATCCTATTAAAGAGTTACAGAAAATGCGAAGAGAATGGGACAGAAAATTGCCGTCTTAAAAGATATGTTCACATTTACTCTAGATACTAACGCTATAATTTATTATCTAAAGGGAGACAGAAAAACTTCTGATCATATAGAAGAAATTCTCAAAAATAATCCATCTATTTATGTTTCGACGATTACTGAAGTTGAGCTCTTTGGATATTCTAAAATTACTGAAATGGAAGCTTTCCAAATAGAAAAAATTCTTGAAACGGTTTCAATTATTCCTCTGGATTCCAGGATTGCCAGAATGGCAGCCAGAGTTCGTCAACTATACAAATTAAAAACTGCTGACAGTGTCATTGCTGCCACCGCATTATTTACGGGTTCGGTTTTAGTTACCAGAAATGTAAAAGATTTTTCCAAAGTTACGGATTTGAAAGTTAAATCAATATGAGATCATTCTAATATTCTATAGAATTATAGAATATAAAAATTATGCAAGAAGATTGGTTTAAAACCAAATTCGTGAACCCCAGAGGTATTACTATTAACCCAGAAACTGGAGAAAAAGAAAGCAGGTCTCAAACGGAACAATTACAATACACTAGAGAGCTTTTTGAAGCTTTTGGAAACGTAGACCCCAGATTCAGTGGTGTTGCTATAGTGGGCTCTACGATGAAGGGTTATAGTGACGAAAAAAGTGACATTGATGTAACACTTTTTTATTATGAAGAACCAAGAAAAACAGAACCACCAGAACCAGATTCTTGGCCGGCAGTTACTTTTCCTAAAAATTTTTCTCGATTCAAAGAGAATTTTTATTTAAGAAGAAAAGAAGAAAGCAAACGAGCCTTTTTTATTGATATATTTCCATCTAGACAAGAAAATTTAATACATTATTTTAAAATCGATTCTGCTGGTAAAATAGAAATCGCTCCGAGAAATCATCTACTGTTGTGTGCAGACATATTTTATCCACTTTCTTATCCAATTATTGGAACACAAAATCATGATGCGGTAATGCCCATCAAGAGAGTTTTAGATATAATGAGGGAGCTAGTTGCGAAAGCCAGCGACGAAGAAAAAGCAAAACTTCTAGAAAAAATTGTAACTCGTGCAACCAGTTTTTTAAAAAGCGACTTCGCTAAATATTATTTAAGAGTAAATCCTACTGCCGACGAACAAGAATATATTGATTCAAGAATCAAAATGCTAAAAAATCAGTTGAGGGTAAAATTTGGTTTATCTGTTGAAGAATAATCCACCCAAGAAAGTGTATTACAAATAATGTTATCAACAAGAAGTGTATTGACCTGACGTTTTACTTTTAGTATAATACCCCAATCTAAATGAGCGATCCTAAAAATGAAAAAATTTTAATGGCACGAGGAGTTGTCACCGAAGCGTTGCCCTCCACTTTGTTTAGAGTTAAATTAGCAGATAAAAGTTCGGAGAGCGAAGAAGGCGAGAAAGAAATTATGGCCTATCTTTCGGGGAAAATGCGAATGCATCGGATTAAAGTTTTGATCGGAGATTCGGTGGAAATGGTTCTGGACCCCTACGGGGGAAAGGGGAGAATTATTAAGAGGTTATAGTTTAAGGGCCTCGCCCCGTACCAAGCCGAAGGCTTTGGTTCGGGGTTGTAATTTTTTTAATAATGGTGTATTATAGTCATTATAGTTTTTAAAGAGATATAGTATTGAAAAATAAGGGTTTTTCCTTGTTTTTCGTTTTTTTGCGCCAAATATGAAAATAAAATCCGCAGTAAAAAAAATTTGCGATAATTGCAAAATTGTGAGGCGTAATAGGCATTTACGCATTATTTGCTCTAATCCGAAGCACAAACAAAAACAATAAACAAAATGAGAATTCTTGGAATTACAGTGCCCAATGAAAAAAGACTTGAGATCGGTTTAACTTGCCTCTATGGTATTGGCATTCCTCGGGCCCGTAAAATTTTAGATCAAGTGGCCATTGACCGCGGGAAGCGCGCCAAGGATTTGACTCCCGATGAAGAAAATAAAATTCGTCTGGTCATTGAAAAAATTTTAATCGAAGGAAATTTAAAGAGAGAAATATCCGCTAATATTAAACGATTGAAAGATATTAAAAGTTACCGAGGCATTCGTCATCTGAAAAGATTGCCTGTCCGCGGACAGCGAACAAAAACGAATTCCCGAACCGTTCGCGGCAATGTCCGAAAAACAATGGCCTCCGGTAAAAGAAAAGAAAGCAAAACATAGTATGCGAATAGCCTTACGAATAGGCACATACGAATTATTATGGGAAAAACTAAAGTGACAACTGAATCAAGTAAGGAGGCGGAGACAGAAGTAAAAAAAGCTCCCTCTAAAACACCCAAGAAGAAAGTTACTTCCGGTGTTTTGCATGTTGAGGCGACTTTCAACAACACCAAAGTGCTTTTTGCGGACAAATTAGGCAATACATTATTTTGGTCCAGTGCCGGAAGTTTGGGTTTTAAGGGAGCAAAAAAGGGAACTCCTTTCGCTGCTTCCAAAGTAGGTGATGTGATCGGCAGTAAAGCATCGGTCTCCGGAGTCAAAGACGCGGATGTGGTTGTGCTGGGAGTTGGGTCCGGACGCGAGCCGGCCATCCGAGCATTCATGGCCCACGGGATTGAAGTCACTTCCATTTTAGATGCCACGCCAGTGCCGCACAATGGACCGAAACCTAAAAAGCCCAGACGGGTTTGAGTGACAATTAATGAACGGGAGTGAATATAATTTTCCTCACCCCTCCCCACTTTTACCAAGATTAATTAATAAAAATATGATATACATTGTAAATAAATTTAATAAGAAAAAAATTGTCTTTCAGACAATTTTTTATGTGGATTTAATAGTAAAAGTGGGGAGGGGTAACGATTTTTATAATCGCTTCGCTCTTTAAAAATCAGTTATGTTAAGCAAACCAAAATTTAAAATTTGCAGAAGACTCGGTCCGGGAGTGTATGACAAGTGTCAGACCACTAAATTTGCGACTTCTTCCGGCAAAGGTGGCCTAGCTGGCGGGCGTCGTCCGAGAGCTCTTTCCGAATATGGAGCGCAGTTGATTGAAAAACAAAAAATACGTTTTTCCTACGGTATATCTGAACGTCAACTTTCAAATTATGTTCAGAAAGCTTCCCATATTAAAGGCGCTGGCACTGCCGAAAAGCTTTACGAAGGGCTTGAATCTCGCCTGGATAATGTAATTTACCGAATGGGTCTTGGGACGAGCCGGCGCGCCGCCCGGCAAATGGTTTCTCATGGGCATTTTATTGTTAATGATCACAAGGTTACTATTCCTTCACATGAATTAAGGTTTGGAGATATTATAAAAATTCGCGAAGGATCCAAAAGCAAGAAAATTTTTAATGGTCTAGCGGAAAAACTGAAAGATTACAGTCCTCCCGAATGGGTTTCCTTTGACTCGAACAGTCTGGAAGGAAAAATTTTGGCTAAGCCGAAAAATACCGAGAGTTTCCTTGATTTGAATGCGGTGCTTGAATTTTATAGTCGTTAACTTTATAACTTTATCAACATTATTAACTTTATAACTTAAATATTTATGCCTGAATACAAAATAATTATGCCTTCCAAGCCTCGCGTTGTTTTAGAAGAAGGCAACAAGGGAGTATTTGAAATAGACGGCCTCTATCCGGGGTATGGTCATACTTTGGGCAACAGTTTGCGAAGAATTATTCTCTCTTCTTTGCCCGGGGCGAGTATTACTTCCATCAAGATTGATGGCGTCTCGCATGAATTTCAGGTCATGGACGGAATTAAGGAAGATGTGATTGTGATGATTCTAAATTTGAAAAAGACCCGCTTCAAGATGCTCTCGGATGAGCCGCAAGTTGTGACACTTTCCATCAAAGGCCCGAAGGAAGTGACAGCCGGAGATATAAAAACCGGTGGCCAGGTGGAAATTTTAAATCCGGAACTGCATATCGCTGAAGTTACCGGCAAAGTTAATTTGAATGTTGAAATGAAAATTGAGAAGGGTCTGGGTTTTATTGCCAAAGAAGTTTTTCAAAAAGAAAAAGTTGATGTCGGCACCATTGCGGTGGATGCGATTTTTACTCCAATTCGCCGAGTTTCTTATGAAGTTGAAAATATGCGTGTCGGCGACAAGACGAACCACAATCGTTTAAGAATTTCAATTGAGACAGATGGCACGCTTTCAGCCCGCGAAGCGCTTTCTCGATCAATTGAAATTATGATCAACCAACTCAAGGCGATTATTGATTTCAAAGAACCGGAGGCTCCGACGCTCGAAGAGGTCGGAGTCCCGACCTCCGCTAAGCGGAGCGTCGGGAAAGAAGAGGAAAAAAATCCTGATTTTGCTGATGTTTTAAAGACTCGAACAGACAGTCTGGATCTTTCCACTCGGACCTTAAACGCCCTGACTGGCGCAAACATTAGAACACTCGGGGGTTTGGCCAGAAAAAAGAGGGAAGATTTGCTGGAAGTTGAAGGCATCGGCGAAAAAGGAATTTCTGAGATTAAAAAAGTATTGACTAAATTTGGTCTTAACTTGAAAGAATAAAATGAGGCACCATAATACCAAAAGAAAATTCGGGAGAGTAAAAAATAAAAGGAACGCCTTGCTTAATTCTTTGGCTTTGAATTTTATCGTGCGCGAGAAAATAAAAACAACCGAGCCCAAAGCTAAAGAGCTCCGACCTTTTATTGAAAAACTTATCACTCGCGCCAAGAAAAATGATCTGGCAACTCGCAAGTCAGTAATTTCCAAACTCTCCGGACGCAACAAAGAAGTGAAAAAGCTTTTTGAAGTTATCGCCCCAAAATATATTAGTAAAAACGGGGGATACACTCGGGTGCTAAAATTAGGAGTCAGAAAATCAGACGGGGCGAAAATGGCTCTGATAGAATTTGTGTAGCACGATACCAATATACGAATGAAAACGAATGATACGAATTATACGAATAAAATAAAATGAAAAAACAAGAAACAAAAACCGAAGAAAAAATAATTGATGCAAGCGGACGAACTTTAGGCCGAGTGGCCAGCGAGGTGGCGATGTCCCTGATGGGCAAAACGCAGACAAATTTTGAACGCAATAAATACTCTGGCCTTCCAGTAAAGGTTCTCAACGCCTCAAAACTTCGTATTACCGCTAAAAAATTGGCCGAGATTTATCATACTAGATATTCAGGCATTCCGGGCGGACTGCGTATTTTGCTAGGCAGTCAAACAGCTGAGAAAAAAGGATATAAAGAATTAATCCGACTGGCGACCTACCAAATGCTGCCGAAAAATAAATTACGCAGAGAAATGATGAAAAATTTAAAAATTGAAGATTAATATGGAAAAAATAATTTCAAACAATAAATATGTAGAGGCTGTTGGCCGAAGGAAAACTTCCACAGCCCGAGTGCGTATTGAGGAAGCCAGCAAGATGAATTTTGTCGTCAACGGAAAAGAGGCGAAAGAATATTTCAAGACGGAGGATCAACGCCGTTTAATTTTAGATCCGATCATCAAAGGCCTAGCCGGGCACGGAAAGTCAGGCCTGAAATGGAACATAGAAGTGCGAGTATCCGGTGGGGGAATTCATTCTCAAGCGGAAGCCATCCGGCACGGACTAGCTCGCGCTTTGACTTTGTTTGATTTGGATTTTCGTAAAAATTTGAAAACACTCGGATATCTAAAACGTGACCCGAGAGCCAAAGAACGCCGCAAGTTCGGCTTGAAAAAAGCCAGAAAAGCCCCTAAGTGGTCCAAGCGTTAGTTTTTGTGTTAATATAAATTTATGTCTGATGAAGAAGCAAAAAAAGATCCTTCCCTCGAGGCTGCTCGGGATGATTCTGCTGAATCAGAAGAAGAAATTGTTGAGTTTGAATTCAACGAAGACGGCGAAGAGGATTTGAAAAAAACTTTGAAGAAATTCAGAGCTGATTTGAAGCAGGCAAAAAAAGAAAAGGAAGAATATTTGACTGGCTGGCAGAAAGAGCGGGCGGATTTTGTCAATTATCTCAGGCAAGAAGATGATCGGAAAGCTAATTTTTCGGAAGCGATGCGCGAACGGATTCTCTCCAGATTTTTGACCGTGCTGGATAGTTTCAATATGGCTTTTGCCAACAAAGAAGTTTGGGACAAAGTAGACGAGAATTGGCGCAAGGGTGTAGAGTATATCTATGCGCAGACAAATGCGATTTTTGAAGAGTATGGAGTGAAAGAAGTGGGTGCTGTGGGAGAGAGTTTCGATCCAAGTGTTCATCAGTCGATGGAGATGGTTTCAACTGATAAAAAAGAACAGGACCACACTGTTGCAAGTGTCATCCAAAAGGGCTACAAACTTGGCGAGCGCATCTTGCGTCCAGCTCGGGTGAATGTTTTCGAATACACAACCTCATCCCCCGCCTTCCCCTGAAAGGGGAAGGGGCTGAATTCCTCCTCTCCTTTCAGGAGAGGATAGAGGTGAGGTTGAGTGAGGTGAATTTATGAATTCTATAATTAAAACCTGTGTTGATTGTAAAAATGAATTTATTATAGATTCTGGTGATTTGATCTTATACGAAAAAGTTGGATTGAAAATTCCGGAAAAATGTTTTGAGTGCCGACTCAAGCAGTACTTTGCCTTCTGGGTTTTTGGGAAATTTAGAAAAGGAGCTTCAGACCTTTCTGGAGAAAGTTTAATAACTGTGCTCCCAAATAATCCTAGATATCCAATTTATAAATCACACGAGTGGTGGAGTGATAGCTGGGACCCGATGGACTACGGGCAAGATTATGATTCTTCCAGGCCATTTTTTGATCAGCTTAAAGAACTTCAAGAAAAAATTCCTCGTCCACACCAAATGGGGGAAAATAACACAAATTGCGATTGGTGCGATGATGCTTGGGAATCAAAAAATTGTTATCTCTCCCGAGCTTTTTTAAAATGTGAAAACCTGAATTATTGTTATAGAATTGTAGAATCCAAAGATTCTTTTGATCTTGTGCTTTGTTATAACTTGCAGAATTCCTATGATTGTCTCGCTTGCCACAATTCCTATAATCTAAATTTTTCCGAAAATTCTAGGGACTGCATAGATTCTTATTTTCTCTTTGATTGTCGAAACTGCCAGGATTGCTTTATGTGCTGGAATCTGCGCAACAAACAGCACTGTATTAGGAATAAACAATATACCAAGGAAGAGTATCAGAAAGAATTAAAAAAGATTAAACTCGACTCATATAAAAATATTGGAACTCTTAAAAATGAACTTGAAAACATATTAAAAAACAATGTTGTACATCGTGAGAATATGAATATTAAAACTACTAATTCTGTAGGCAATTATCTTACCAATTGTGATAAATGCGTAAATGTTTTCACTTGGGAAGATTCCCAAAACTGTAGGAATTCACTGCGCGGTTTAAAGACAAAAGATTGTATAGATCAATTAGGTTGTTGGAATGATGAAGTTTCCGGGAATAACAGCGGTGTTTTTGGTGGATATCAAATAAAAAATTCGGCTTGGTCTGATGCCAGGTATTCTGAGTATCTTGATTTGTGTTATGAAGTTGAATATTGCTTCGGTTGCATTGGCCTTCGGAAGAAAAAGTATTGTATTTTGAATAGGCAGTATAGTAAAGAAAAATATGAAGAACTAAAATCTAAAATTATTAGCGATATGTCTAAACGAGGTGAATATGGAACTTTTTTTCCATATTCTATGGGATTCTGCGCTTATAATTTGTCTCCCGGCATGATGTATTTTAAAGATATTAAAAAAGAAGAAATAGTAAAACATGGTGGTTATTGGTCTGAAGAAGATTTGTCTTCGGTAGATGGAATTTCCTCTCTAGAACTACCTGATAGTATTTTAAATACAAATCCCGATGTTTCAAAACAAGCCTTAATTTGTCCAAAGACAAAATACAGATTTAATATATCGGAAGCTGAATATAAATTTCACAAAAACAAAAACTTTGCTTTACCACGGCTACATTTTGACCTAAGAATGCTCGACAAGGCCAGAAGAACAGCCGTTCTTAAATCATATCCCTACAAATGCACTTACTGCAAAAATGATATAATGGCCTATTATCCGCCCGAGTGGGAATACAAGAAAATCGCCTGCGAGGAGTGTTATAAGCAAAATATCGCCTGATACTCAAACTTAGCGATAGCAGAATTTGAGTATAGAAAGAAATTAAAATGAATGATTTTTCAGAAAATAAAATATGCGCGAACTGTAAAAAAAATTTCACTATCAAACCAGAAGACTTTAATTTTTATGAGAAAGTAAAGGTGCCGTCGCCAACTTGGTGTTTTGAGTGCCGGCAGTTGCGGCGTTATGCCTGGAGGAATGAGAGAAATTTATACAGGAGAAATTGCGATTTATGTGGCAAAAGCACGGTGACTATTTATTCCGCCAATAAGCCCTATAAAGTTTACTGCAACGAATGCTGGTGGGGCGACGGATGGGATCATTCGACATACGGGCGGGACTTCGATTTCTCGAGACCATTCTTCGAGCAGTTTGCCGAGCTTCAGCATGATGCGCCCCGCATGGCGCTTCTAAATAAAAACAGTGTTAATTCTGATTATACCAATCACTCCGGAGACAATAAAAATATTTATCTTTCTTTTTCGACTTGGGGTTCTGAAGATGTGATGTATAGCACCTGGGTTTTTTATTCTCGTGACTGCATGGACTGCAGTTTTATTCGTGAAAAAGGAGAAAGATTATACGAAGTTATTGATTCTCGAACTTCATATGAATGTCAATATGGAATTTTTCTGAAAGACTGTTCATCTTGCTTTTACTGCTACGATTGCCGGGGGTGCAATGAATGTTTTATGTCTTATAATCTGCGCAATAAAAGTTATGTTTTAAAAAATAAACAATACACTCGTGAAGAATACATGAAGAAAATGAAAGAATTGGAACTTTCTTCTTTTGTCACTAGAGAAGGTCTTCGTCAGGAGTGGCTTGACATGATAGCAAATTCGATCCATCGATATGTTAGAAGCGCAAGAAATATAAATTCCACGGGTAGTTTTATTTATGATTGCAAGAATGTAATTCGATCTTTCGAAGTAGACAAAGGAGAAGACTCGAAATATTTGTATGCTACCATTGAGCCGAAAAATTGCATGGACCTATATCATGTGGGCCTAAATCTCGAATTAGATTATGAGCTTCAAGGCTGCACGCGAGTTTCTAACTGCCAATTTTGCCATCTGTGTTATGACAACATGAACGTGATGTATTCCGATACTTGCCAGAACAGCCAGAATCTTTTTGGGTGCGTGAGTGTCAAAAAAGGCGAGTATATGATTTTTAATAAGAAATATAGTAAAGCCGAATATGAAGAATTGAAAGCAAAAATTATAGAACACATGAAAAATACAGGAGAATACGGAGAATTTTTCTCGCCGTCGATGGCGCCAGTGTATTACAATGAAACGCAGGGCAATCTTTACGCGCCGATGACCAAAGAAGAAGTGCTGGCTAAGGGTTGGCACTGGGAAGAAAATATTCCGGGGACTTTCGGTAAAGAAACAATTTCTGCCGGGAGCATTCCAGACAAAATAGAAGACGTGCCGGATTCATATCTACATGAAGTTTTTATTTGCACTACTTGTTCAAAAAATTATAACATTACTCAAAACGAACTTCTTTTCTACCGCAAAGAAAATCTGCCGTTTCCAAGAAAATGCCCGAACTGCCGGTATAAGCGCAGATTTGACTTGAGGCCGCTCCGAAAGCTCTGGCACCGACAGTGTATGTGCGATAAAAAGCACACTACTCACAATGGTCCCTGCACAATGGGATTCGAGACTTGTTATGCTCCTGAGAGAAAGGAAAAAATATATTGCGAAAGTTGTTATAATCAGGAAGTATATTAAAATATCAGAGTGACACAAACTCTGCCATGGCATAGAATGTATCATAAAAATAAGAAATGGAACACAAAATGGAAACCAAAAACTGTCAAAATTGCAAAAAAGATTTTACCATCGAGCCGGATGACTTTGGATTTTATGAGAAAATAAAAGTCCCGCCGCCAACATTTTGCCCGGAATGCCGTAGGCAGAGGCGCTGGGCTTGGAGAAATAATATGTCGCTTTACAATCGTAAGTGCGAATTATGTGGAAAGGGAGTAATCTCACTCTATGCCCCAGATTCAAAAATAATAATTTACTGCAACAAATGCTGGTGGAGCGATAAATGGGATTCAAAAAGTTATGCGATAGATTATGATTTTTCCCGCCCATTCTTTACCCAGTTCAGGGAGCTTATAGGCAAAGTTCCGCATATGTCCATCGTAAACGACGACGGCATCGCCAGCTTAAACTGCGAATACAATCAGGACTGGTGGTTTTCAAAAAATTGCTACATGAATTTTTCGGGATGGCATGTTGAGAATGTAATGTATAGTTTTTTCATTCTGGCCGGCAGAGACATGATGGATTGCATGAACATCAGATCCAAAAGTGAGTGGTTATATGAATGTATGATTGTCAGCCTGTCATACCAGACTAAATATTCGCAATTTTGTTTAGCCTCTATTGACTCTCAATTTTTATATGATTGCCGTAATTGTTCCAATTGTTTTATGTGCGCCGGAATTCATGACAAGAAATTTTGTTTTAGAAACGAACAATACGAGAAAGAAGAATATGAAAAGATATTAAAAAACTATCAGCTTGATACTTTTAGTGGAGTGGAGAAAGCGCAGAGGGAATATGATGATTTTATTTCAAAATATCCTCGTCGGCTTGCAAATAATTTACGCAATGATGGCAATGTTACCGGCGATGTTATTTCTTATTCTAAGAATTTAAAAAATTGTTTCGTAGGCAAAAAATCTGAAAATGTTCGATATTCTGATTTGTTTACAGAAGATAAAGATTGTGCTGACATAACTCTTACTGGTGAATCGTCAGAATGTTATGACGGAACTGTCATGGATCACTCCCAATTAAACTTTTTTGGACTTTTTTCGGTAAAAAGCCAGGATATTCGCTATACTCAGCACTGCCATAATGCCAAGCACTGTTTTGGCTGTGTCGGACTTCGTAATGCAAGCTACTGCATTTTCAATAAGCAATACACC